>Ga0209304_1000295_pt1 | contig 35155 bp, 34 predicted proteins | sample COGITO_mtgs_1004_4_FD_184789 | JGI IMG/M metagenome (GOLD analysis project Ga0209304, IMG submission 184789) | Pelagic marine microbial communities from North Sea - COGITO_mtgs_100423 (SPAdes) (version 2) | ecosystem: Environmental > Aquatic > Marine > Epipelagic ...
TATTCGTTTTGATTGCGCCAACTTACGATTTTCCTCCTCAGTATTAATACGACTTTGCGCCATTCTAAGCTCAGTTGTGGAGATTGTTTGTCTAAAGCCCCCAGATACCGAGGTGTCTCGTACTTGGATGGTCGAAGCTTTTGCATTAGATAAAGTACTAATATTACTAGATATTCTTTCAATTTCCGTGTCATATCGTGTTACATCATTTTGGTAAAAGTCAATTTTTTGTTGGATAAACCCTTTTTGATTTTCTACTGCTGATAGTTTAGAATATGTTTCTTGATATGCAGCACTTAAAAAGCCATAAATACCCATACTAGTAATTAATACTAATATTATAGTAGCTATAGATAAATAAGTTCGTAAAGTTTTATTAATTGTATCCCAATATTGGTACAATAATGAAGCTGTTACTAATTTAGCAAATTCCAATGAACCTGCCATTATAATAACCTCTAGAGAAGCTCCAGCAAATAATTTGCTAAGACCACTTACTGAATAGAAAGCGGCTGAAGTTGAGACTGATAAAGCCGAAAAGGCTATTAGGAATGGAAACATTCCTTGTTTTATTTTACCTAGTACCCCCATTGTATTGTGTTGCGTGTCCTTCATTTATTAAAGTTTGGTTAATACTAATCTCTTCTTCTATAAAAATTTCACCTAGGCATCTTCCAAATTTACCTACACCATGAGATTTTAAGGTAAACAAAAAGTCATTGCTTTCTATTAGTTCAATAAGTCTAGCCTTAGCAGCCAGTCCTAATTTTTTTTCCTCTAAATCTCTGGTTCTTGATTCTGGAGCGTCTATACCCATCATTCGGATTCTTACTTTTTTCCAAGTATTAAATCCTAAGTCTACTAAGGCGTCAATGGTATCCCCATCGACGACTCGATCTAATTTTGCGTTATATGTATACATGGTGATAAATATAAGAAAAATCTATCTAGATTCCAAGTAATTATACTATATCTTTACTTTCTAGGAGGGTATAAGTAAATGAGTTACCCCAAATTTCTCTTGCTGTTTGGCATATATCTAAAAATTCATACCAATCATCGTTATCCGCTATAACTTGACACCCAGCTGACCATTTATCTATTCTAGTAGAAGTACCACCTGATCTGCTAGTTGCTCTATGAATGTTAATTCCAAATATACCTTCCTGTACATTTTCTTCTAATAAGTCATAGTTATTATCTCTATTATTGTCTCGATATACTTTAACTGGTTTTTGTTGTCCTAAAGCTAAATATTTACCAGCATGTAATCTTAATTTATGAGAACCTCTATATTGACCAGGTTTAAGTATTGCTACTCCATCTTCATTCATTACATTTTCTACCCAATGTGTTCCAGGGTCTGTAGTAGCTTTAAAACAATGGAATTGCCACTCACCTTCTACTTTATATGATATTGTAACGCAGTCATCAAATGAATTAGTAACTCTATTTTTAGTTTCTGAATTTCTAATTCCTATAATATTAACATCATAATCACCTCCAGTAAAGTACTTATAGTCTTTACATTTCATTGCTTCTTCAATTTGTTCTCTTGTATAACAATTCATATTATTTTCTTTTCTTAAAGATATTACCTAATTCAGCAATACCAAAACTACCCAGAGTAATAAATAAGAACGAGTCGTAAATAAATTCGTTAATAACCAAATCTTTTCCAAAGTAACCAGTTACTAAATCTACAATTGCAAATATAGTCATAATAGCAAAGGAAGCAAAACCTACTACGGTTTTTTCATTTATGTCATTGCTGTCTTTAAAAATATCTCTAAATGCCATCCATTTTTGTTTTAATTTATTCAACATAAGGTAACTTTTTGGTGAAACTTAATTTTATTATAAATATTAAAATTGACTAGAAAGCTTTGCTTCGTCAATCGAGGATTGTATTTCGAGTAGATCTTCTTTAAGTACTAAATCTAAACCTGCTTTAAATACATCAGTTTTAACTCCATCTACAAATAAGATCAATGTAGGGGCCATTCTAACTCTATATTTTTTTCTAGCTATTGGGGCTGTTGCTATATCTACTCTATAGTAAGTAACATTTTTTAATTTATTCCAATCTTTAAAACAGTTATCTTCATTAAATTTAGCCCAAAATTCTACTATAACTAAAGGAGAATCATCATCTCCAAATGCATCTTTAGGATCAATTTTATCTTCAAAATTAGTATCATCAATCCAGTATTTTTTAGGAGTTACTTCATATTGAGATTGTGCAATAGAAAATATAGGAAGGGTTATTAATAATAGAAAAATAATGTTTTTCATTTTATGGTTTTTTAGATAACTCATATAGACGTTCTTCTAGTTTGTCAAATTTTTCTAAAAGCATTTCTACATCTTCTTGAGTATCCATTATTGTTTGACGAACCAACTCATCTTTTAAGTCGTATTCAACTCTTTCGATAACGGGCTCTGGTAGAACCATTGCTCTAGCAATATCTGCTTTTAATGTAAACCATACTGTAGATAATGAGACTACAAATCCTACTATCATTGCTATTGTTTTTAAATCGAGGATTACTTTAGTATCTTCGCCTATTTGTTTTGCCATTTTTTATTTGAATGTATAATTTAATCCGAATGTTGTTTGATATAGTTTACTATCCCACATTTGGGAATATTCACCTTCTATAAATATGCCAAGATTTTTCCCTAATTTGGCTCCAAGTGAAGCTCCAAAAGAATAATCATGCCATTGTTCCAATTCTGCATCTTGTACTAATCCACCTTTACCCCAATTATTTCTATTTAAATAGCTAAATTCTTTTTCTCCCGCAATATATTGGTGGGCAGGTAATATATAATTAGCGTAAGCATGTAACCAAAAATTTCTTTTATAGTGGTAAAAATCTACTCCTACTATAGGGGCAATTTCCATCCATGGATCTAATAAATCCCAAGCTTCTCCATTAAATCTATTCATTAAACTAGGCATTACTTTTTCTCTAAATGATAAATCTGAATGGGCTACTTGAACACCATTTTCATCAACCCAACACCAATCGTTAGTTACATTACCATTTTCATCTGTAGAAGTATAAAATATATCATCATAACCATACATAAATCCTAATGTATACCATGGGTTTAATGGGTTTCCATTTTCATCTAACTCATTTAACCATATTTCAGATGGGTTATAACCATAAGCTCGTTCATGTCCTCTTAATATAGCACCTGCTGAAAAAGAGAATTTTTTTCCTATTGGTAACCTAGCTCTAAGTTCTGCTGAATTGTAATTTAAATTAATTTTACCTACTTCTCTGGATTGTACTTTTGCGATATGATACTTACCTGTGTGTTTTAAGAAAAAATTATAATTAGTAAAATCCTCACCTCTCCATCTTTCCTTTTCAAAATGGAATTGATACTCTAACCCTTGAACCGCTGATGTTGGGGCAGAAAATACTAACTGTTCTTCTGTACCATCATAATAATTTTTAGGTTTTCTTTCATAGTCAAATCTAGCTAATTTTCTAATACCAAATCCATATCTATAATCGAAAGGAAACACTTCAGTATTATTAACTACATCAGGGATAGAATATAGACTTCCATCAGGATTTGTCCTTAAAAAATAAGTGGGTTCAGCTGCTTCAATCGAATTAGATATATCTCCAGCAGCATATATTGTTCCATATTTTAAAAAATCTTTATATATAGATTTAAATAGGTTAGATTTATCTTCTTGACCAAAAGAAGGTACAATATAAAGGAATATAAATACTAATGTTAATATTTTTTTCATATAGTTTAAATTTAAAGTTAAAGAGATAACTACATTAGAAATAACATTATATTTGATAATAAATATAAAAAAAGAGGGTGCTAATGCACCCTTTTTTAATTTTTTTTAAAATTTTTATAATAAATTAGATTTTATTTTTTAAGCTTATAATCCAATTTTTAAATAAGTCCCAATTTCGCGTAGCAAATACACCAAATGCGACTCCTGCATAGATTTTAAACCCAAAAGACCAAAGTAATAATCCTGCGATTAATCCTAAAATCCCCTCAATTCCATTTCCTACTATCCAACCCTTTACAGCATTGAATGTTTTCTTAAACCAACTGATTTTTACTGGTTTTTTTACTACTTTTTTTGCTTTTGCTTTTCTAGCCATTTTATTTAATTTTAATTAATAATAATGATTGTGTTTATACATATGTAAATTTTTACTAACCATCACAACTTACACAATCTGCCATTCTGGATCCTAAATCACCCTTAATAACTGAATCTGTTCTTAGGTAGTAAAATGTTTTAATTCCTAATTTCCATCCTTCTAAATGTACTTGATTTATCCATTTTGGGGAATCGTTTACGTCAAAAGATAAATTTAATGATTGTGTTTGATCAATATATCTTTGTCTAATTGCTGCTTGTCTAACTAATTCTAATTGATTTATTTCAGGGAAGGTTAAAAATAATTCTTTTTCATCTGGGGTTAAAACATTATCTGGTAGACCTTGGGATGATCCATCTTCTGTTAACATTTGATCCCACCATTTGTCCTTATCTTCACCTTTTTCAATTAAAATTTTCTGTAGTTCTTTATTTTTTCTAATGAATGTTCCTTTAGCACCATTGAATGTATAAATGTTTGCGGGTAAAGGTTCGATACCCGCACTAATCCCTCCTACAATTACTGAATTTGATACTGTGGGTGCAATAGCTAATAAATGAGTATTTCTCATACCTGTTCCTCTACACCATAAAGGTTCTCCATATTCAGCTGCTAAATCCATTGATGCCTTTTCTGCTTTGCTTCTAATATCAGAAAATATATTTTTAGTATGGGCAGTTGAAGCAATAGAATTAAATGGTAAACCTTTTTGTTGTAAAAATGAATGCCAACCCATTACACCTAAACCTAAAGCACGTCCCTTACGAGCATGATTATAAGTTCTTTGTAATGAATCTTTACCAGCAGATTTATCAATAAATTCCTGCATCACACCATCTAAAAACCAAGTAGCTAATTCAACAGTATCTGTATCTTTCCATTCATCATATTTAGATAAATTCATAGATGATAAACAACAAATAAAACTATGCTCTTCATCGGTAAATAATGTAATTTCAGAACAAATATTTGTCATACTTACATCTAAATTGTTTAGTCTATAGGCTATTGGGTTATCCTTGTTAACATTATCCTTATACATTATATAAGGTTCACCTGTTTCCATTCTTGATTTTAAAACAGTAGCCCATCTATTCATTGCTTCTGGGTCTCTTGCTTCTAATTTTCTCATAAATGAATCACCTACAACAACACATTGATGTAAATTTAAACATTGTCTATTTGGATCACCTTTAGGTCTACGAATTTGTAAAAATTCTTCTATATCTCCATGTTCTATATCTAAATTAACAGATGCTGCTCCTCTTCTAACATTTCCTTGGTTAGTAGCAATAATTGATGAATCAAATATTTTAGCCCATGGTACTACACCTTCACTTTTACCATTTCCGGAGATTTCAGTTCCACGTTCTCTGATGCGATTTAATGAAATACCTACACCACCACCAGAGGCGGTTAACTTCATTAGTTCTGCGTTAGTTAAACCGATTCCACGTATTGAATCAGGTGTATCAACACCAAAACACGAAATTGGTAAACCTCTATCTGTACCCATATTTGACAACACAGGTGATGCTAATCCTAACCAACCATTCCACATGATTTTAAAGAATTTGTTAGCTAATTCAGGTTTTTTAAGTCTATTAGCAGAGGCGTTAGAAACTCTTCTATATGCTTTTTTCACATCTTCTCCAGGTAATAAATAACCTTTAGAAATAGTTGCTAGGGAAATTTCGTCCATCCATTCTGGGTAGTTTTTACCTTTTTCCCAATTTGTATAATCTACTTGTAATGCGTTGTTTTCCATTTATGTATTTTTAATCTTTTAAAGATTTCCACCCCAAGGCTTAATCCAATATTCCCATATTAATTTTTTCATTGCTTGGAAACTTATTTACCAATCTCATCTTTCTCTCTACCTGTCTCTTTATCAAAATACTTATATTTTGTAGTATTTGATCTTTCCTCAATTTTGTCTTTGTGTTGTTTTAACGAACTTAAAACCCCTATATCTATTGTTGTTGAGGTTTCCATTTGTTCTATTACTTTACTTATTGATTGGGAGTGAAAATCTGCTTCTTTTTTTATGGCTCTTCTAAAGGTACTTAATAATTCTTCAACCTTAAAGGACGAATGGTATTCACCCTTATTATTATCTACTATTCCAATTAAATATTCAGCTTGTGCTAAAGTCATTTCTACTAGCATATTTGTTTTTTGTTTTTATTTATTAATTAATTATTAAAATAACGATTCGGCGTCCCAATTTTGAACACCTTTACTATAATTTGTTACTCGGTTTGCGAAAAAATCTGTGTGTTGTTTACCTGCTGATAAACTATCAAACCATTTCATTCTTTTTACTGCATCCCTATCTATTCCATTTACAATAGGTCCATATCCTAAATCACTCATTTTAGTGTTTACTCTATGTTTAATAAATGATACTAAATCATATTTAGGGCAACCTTTTAAATCCCCCATTTCATATACTTTATCAATAAAATCTAATTCTAATTTTAAAGATAATTTAGCTGCTTCTTCTATATCAGCTTGTAATTCTGGTGTGTTGTATTCTGGGTGTTCTTGCATTAATGTTCTAAATAACCAACACCCTGCTTCTGAATGTAATGATTCATCTCTAATACTCCACTCAACTATTTGTCCTACTCCTTTAAGTTTATTATCTAATTTAAAAGAAAGTAATACGGCAAATGAAGAAAATAAATTAACTCCTTCCGTAAAAGCAGAAAAAACTGCTAAGGATTTTGCTCTTTCATGCCAATTAGGAGTACCATCATGAGAATCTCTTACTTCAGTTAATGCTTCTATTTTTGCCATAGTAGCTTCATCTTCTAGAAATTCTGCAAAATTGTCTAATCCTAATTCCTCGTTTAATAAAGAATAAGCTTCAGCATGAATAGTTTCAAATGCCCCAAATGTAACAGCCATTTTAATTATTTCAGGTTTCCTAAACCAACTTGTTACTAAGGTAGTCCAATAATCATTTACTACAGTTTCGGTTTGAGCAAAACCTTTTAAAATTGTACCAATAATGTTTTTTTCATGGGGTTCTAAATTTTGTTTCCAATCATTAACATCACTCATCATTGGAACTTCGGTATGCAACCAGTGTGCTTGTTGTTGTTTAAGCCAATAATCCGAGGCTTGTTGGTATTCGAAAGGTTTGTAAACAATTCTTTCTTGTGTGATGTCTTTTTTTGCCATTTATTATTTAATTTAAGTTTTTAAGTCAAAAAAAGCAGAATTGTATTTCTCTGCTAATTTCTTTTTTGTTTGAAAATCAGTATCATCAAGACTATTAGATCTAGTACTAGGTGACCATGTTTTTTCTTCATCATCTCCTGATGGTAAATAATTTTGGGTTACTTTAAAATGTCCTGTACTTGTATCTGCTTCAACACCATATGTAATACCATCTTGCCCATATCGATTTTTCATAATATGAAACCTTCCAGTTCCATTTACTTTATCTTCCTTTTTACGAGATAGAGACATACAAAAATCAGTAATCATAAGTTTATCATAAGAACCTGCTGCCTTATCTCCTTCTATAATATCATCATTTGCACCTGCTCTATTAACTTGAGATACTGACCAAATAGGTATGTTAAGTGTTCTAGCTAATCCCTTTGTACTGACATAAATATCATCAATTTCATCTTTTCGTTCACGATTTTGCTTTTTTGATGAAAGTAAGTCAACATAATCAATTATTACTAAATCAGCTTTCATTCCCATTCCCTCACATTTTTTAATATGGGACTCAATTGTGGACACTGTTGCGCGTCCTGTAGGGAATTCTTTAATAATTAATTTACCTGGTAAATCAGGAATTAACTCCATTGCTTTAGGTTTTAGTTTTACACTATCACTAACATCTATACCTGTAAAGAAAGCATCATATCTTTTTCCAACATAATCTTCCCCAAGTTCAAGAGTGTAATGTAAAACTGTATAACCACATTTAACAGCATGTCCTCCTAAAGCTACTAATGACCAAGATTTACCACCTCCTGGGTTACCAAATATAAGACCAAAATCGCCATTTCCAAGTCCACCCTGTAATATACCATTAACGAGATTCCATGGAGTAGGTATAATTTTTCTTGTATTTTCTCTGTAACGATCTTCAATATCTTTAAAGTATTCATGTCCTAAATTTTTATCTTGTCCTGCTTTTAAGGCGTTGTCAACTAATCCCCTTATTGCTTCAAAATCACCAGCTTTTAATAAATCAACTGATGTCATTAAAGCTCTTTTTAATTGTTGGTTTTTACAAAAGTTAGTAAATTCTTCTTGAACATATTCTAAATCTTCATCCGAGGCTACATATGCCTGTTTTAATTGTTCTTTTAATGATATTTGAAGTACGTCATTATCTACTTTCTTTAACTCAATTTTTAATGTTTCTAAATTGGGGGTAGTATGGTATTTATCATAATATTTTAAAATCTCTTTAATAATCCATTTATGGGCACTATTCTCAAAGTATTCTTCACTAATAATATCATGTATATTAACTAAAAACTCTTTGTGAGTTAAAAGGGATGAAATAGCTTTTACTTGAAAATCTGTTCCATATTGATTAAGCGTGTGAAGTGTCATATAACCTTTTTATTTTATTATTGTTTGTATACTGGAAATTTAGAAAATATATCTTTAATCCACATATCTAAATTTCTTATCATCCCCCCTAATTTGTCTTCATTGTAAAATGATATAAACATTTCAGAATTTAAATCAGGTAATTCTTCATCAATTAAATTATCGATATGTTCTTTTCCTCTATTATCAATCATAGGGGTACTTAAATCCATAACTTTATAATTTGTCTCAATTCTATCTTGTTCCTGAACTATGCGTGAATATATGATATGTTCCTTAAATTTCCTAGCAGATATATCGAAAATGTCTTGAAGTGTTAATTCTTCTGTTTTTAATTCAGGAAATTTTTTAAATATGCCTTTAGCACCTAAACCCTTAATCCCTCTAATATTATCTGAGTTGTCACCTAATAGAGTTTTATGTAAAATAAAGTTGTGAGGTAATAACCCAAATTTTTCTTCTACAACTTTTGGAGTATAATATTCTTTCTCCATTGGTCTATATACAATAATCTTATCAGTTACTAACTGTAGGAAATCCTTATCACTAGATACTATAAAACAAGTTGAATTATGTTTTTCTACAAGTTTTTCAGCTAACACGGCTATAATGTCATCAGCTTCGACTTTATCGAGTATGGTGGTTTTAACAGGTAATAGTTTTAAATACTGTATTATACGTACTATTTGGTCAATTTTTGAGTCATGTTCTTCCTCAATATTGTCAAATGCTTCCCAATTAGTAATTCTAGATAAATTCCTTGTTCCTTTGTACTCGGAGAGCAGGTTCTTACGATTTACTGTTGAACCTGCTCCGTCGAATACTACATAAACAGATGTTGGATTTGTTTGTCTAATCATGGCACCTAAAGAACGGAAAAAACCACCTAACCCCCCAATATGAACTCCATCAGGATTAACCATATTCATCATAGCAAAATTCCTAAAAAATAAATTTAAACCGTCTAGGATTAATACTCTATCATGTCTTTTCAAAGGAGTTTCTTCCCCTTGCTCCTGAACTGTATCCAGGAGCTTAAATAAATCTTTATGTTTCATGTTTTGTTTTTAGATGTCTGCTTGGTCAAACAGAACAGGTGTTACATCTTCTTGATCTTCTACAATTTTGAATGTTCCTCCACCTAAGATTTTTGTCCATTCATCTGAATGTTCTTTCTTGTAGGCGTTCTTATCTTTATCAGTATCTTGTATAAAGCCATGGTTTGTCATAACAATTTTACCTCTTGATTGCATACCATTAACATGGTTTTTATCAATTTGTAAGTTTGTTCTTTTACCCCATTCCACTTGCTTACCACCTTTAATTGCTTTAATTTTAGATGTTCCAGCATTAGAGACGTTTCCAAACGTAACTACGAATGTTGCATCATACCACATAGCCATTCCACCTTTATTCATCATTTTTGGCTGACCCATAGGAGATTCAGCTTTTGCTGTCCATACTTTATTAATACAACAAAGTGTATTAATAAATGGTGATGATTCTTTGCGAGACATTACAATACTTTGATTAACTGTATTACCAAATTGTGTTGACATTGCTCCTGCATTCCATTCATTGTTATTTTTTAGTTTTTCAACTGACATTGCACAAGGAATAGAACCGATTGAATCCCAAAAGAATGCTAAATCATAAGGTAAATTACCTTTTTTCTGTTCATTCTGTAGATCCATAATAAAGGCTGCTACGTCTTCGATTGTATGTAATGTTTCCCTATCAACATAAATAAAGTTACCTTCATAATCTACAACATTATCCTCATCATCTTTAATTAGGTTAACTTGTAATCCCATTTGAGCTGCATGTTCCCAATTCCATTTCATCTCGGTAATAATAAAAACAGGTAATACACCCATTTTTTGTGCCGATACTGCTGCTTCTAGTAAAGCAGTAGTTTTTCCTGTATCAGAATGTCCTCTAAGCAATGAGATATGTCCCATTGGTACTCCAGGTACTCCAGATATTTCTTGAAAAGCGGGAGATAGTGGTATCCATTTTTGTTCTTTAAATTTGACGTTTTTATCTAAACCTTTAGAAGATTTAAATTTATTTAAATCAAATTTGCTCTTAATCTCGGCAGACACTGCTGCCGAGAGAGACTTTGATATTTTTTTCGCCATATTTAGAAAGGAAGATCATCTTTTGGAGTTGTTGAATCTTCAGGAAATAAAGCATCAAATTGATCTGCTTTGTTTTTCTTAACATTACTAGTATCTAAACTAAAATTAGAAGTAGATGGTGTTGCAACAGGTGCTTCAGTTACTACTTCGTCCCCTCCTTCTTCAGGTGCTAACCATTTTTCTAAAGCGGATTTCATTTCATCAAATGAATATGATTTAAATAATCCTTCTTTAGGGTTTGGTTGTTCACTAGTCCATTGTTCTACTTGTTTAGCATCTTCACTAAGAGGTGATGTTTTTAATCTAACACGTACTGATGATTTATTATAAGGAGTACCTGTTGATTCTGGTCCTACTGTTTCAACTGTAAGGTCTCTACCATTTACAATATCAGTGTAATCTCCGATTTCATCATCAACAGCTAGTGCTAATAATTCTTCATATACTTGTTTACCAAATTGCCATAATCTAACACCTTTATCTTCTTCTCCACGTACTACTACAGGAACGAAAATACGGTTTTTAGCATCTAACTTTTTAGCTAGTACATAATTTTCTTTAGTATACTCTTCTCTAAGTTTTGCTGCGAAGAGTGCAATTGGGTCTTTTTCACCAAAATTAGTAGGTGAAATCATTACCTTATTGGTAATACCATAATAGAATTTTAATTCTGTAAATGGGTTTGAGGAATCATACGCAGATGGTACGATTCTAATTTGTTGTTTACCTACTGTAGGTCTCCAAAAAATGGTTGTGTAATCAATTTTTCCACCAGCTTGTGGTTTCGATTGGAGTGTATCCAATTTTGCTTTTAAGGCATTTAAATCCATAATGTAACTTATTTTTAATTATAACTGTTTATATGTAACTAATATACGAACTATATTTTGGGGAACCAAATTATACTTCGATTATTTTATATATTTTTGTATTCAATTGGTTTAAATCATTATGTTGTGTAAGTAAAACACAATTTCTATAATGTTGCCAATCTATTTGATATTTAGTATCTACAACACCCCCATTTAACTTCTTAATTAACTCGTTAAGGGCATTAATAGTGTATAAAGTGTTAGATTCTTTTTTTCTATGTACTAATATAGTGTTTTCTGGAATTGTTTGTATATTTCCTTGGTCTACATTATAAGTTACAACATATTCATCTTTGCCCACGATCTCGAGGACAAACATTTTATTGTATATAATGGTGTATCTGCTTGTAATCTCTTCTAATAAAGAATCTAAATTCTCTAAATTTGTGAAGGTACAAAATAACTTATTGTTCAAATCTCCTATGTTTTGGAATGACGTTATAACATCATAGTTCGTATTATACGTATTTGGAGAATTATTTAAAATCGTAGTCATAACCTTCTTTTGTTTTTATATTTAATTTATATTTAGTAAATATATCTTTTATATCTTCTATTACTTGTTTTTCACTTTCATCCCAATCAATTAAGAACGAATCATATGTGTATAATACCAATTGAGACTTCTTATTTCTCAATATTGTTATCATATCCCATAATATACAAACGTTCATTGACGTCTCCAAATTTTGCAGCAAATAATTAAAAAGTTTTTGTGGATTCATTTCCTCCAAATTTTCTTTTTTATACACAAAACTAGAAATTGGACACGTTATCTCCCCTTCGCTTTCAAATTTATTCCAGAGTTCTTTTACGTATATATCAATTTTCTTAAAAAATTCTAGGTGTTTGTATTCCTTAAATACTCCTCCGTATAGTTGTTTAAAAGTTAATTCTTTAGACTTAGCGTAGTCCACTTTATATAACGTTTGTAAATGGCTGTGAATATCAACAGAGGGGAAATTATAATCAATGAGGCGACAAGACAAGCTAGGATGGTAGGCACTAATATCAATGTCAATAAACCTGTTATTACTCGGTATAAAACTTTTTCTACACCCGTTTTTATGTGAGAGAGCTGCATAATTTACGTTTTTAAATTTGTTTGAAGGTCGTGTTGTGGTTGTCCGAAGGTTGTACTGAGTGTATGTTCGTTCACCATCAATTTTATGGAAGTGTTCTTCGAAGGTTGGTTTGTGTATTTGTATTCCACTTCGTTCGAGGTAGTTGAATACCAAGGATACTTTAGTATTAAAGAATTCATCATATTTAGTTTTAGGTCTGTTAATATTCGTTTTTAGATCTTCAAAAATGTGTTCACACAATTCATAATGTTTAACAATCGGGATAATAGCGTTTACGCAAATTTCATCCTTATGTTGGTTATAAAATATTTCATGTGCTTTGGTAGTTGGTCGTATATACGTATGAGGAGGTGCGGTTATGTCATAAAGAGTTTTTAGAGAGTAATAATGTAGTATCTCTTTCTTATCACGGCAATACAACACATCAAATTTGCTCAATAATGTGTATACATCCGTATCTAAAGCATTTAAACCTTCATTGTGCTTAACGCATACCATAAACCCTTTATGTGCGTTAATTGGTCTAATATACACAAGGCTAACCTTGTTTAAAGTTGGGTGGATTGTATCATTATAGGGGATTACTTCGACAAATGCCTCTTTAAAACCACTATTTAATAAAACCTTTAATTGCTCCTCATTTTCTATCAACCAGTACATATACCTTTATTTATAGGTAAATATACGATTAATTTATGCGGTAGCCTAGTTTTTTAGTAGTTTTTTCTTATTGAAGTACCTACCTCCCTACTTATAGTAGGAGGTATTATATTTTTAGCAATTTCTTCACCTTCAAATGGGATTAAGACTCTATGTGGGGAGGCAGAATGAAATTTACCTTCCATAATTACTCCCCTAGTTGAATATACATGATAATTACCCGCATAATTTTCATTTGTATCTTGAACCCTTAATTCTCCTCCTTTAGTTGTATAATATTCATTTTTTAAAGGGCGAAAATATTTTAAATACCTACCTTTAAAGAAATTTGAAAACCCTCTAATATTTTTTTCTTTTTCATATAGTAGAGCTATATTTCTATTAATATTATAAACCTCTATTGGTTTACCTACTAATATCCAATCTATTTTAATAGCAGTATATAACTGAAATGGTACAATTGGATTTTGATTAAAGAAATTATTATAGGTTAGTTGGTTAACTTCTAAGTAATTATTATTAACATTGTGTTTTAAAAAATATCTTTGATATTCTCCAGTCTCATATTCTCCTTCAGTTGGGAAAACTATATTTCCTTTTGGGGTGGTAATTGAAATGGGAGAGGATGATGTTGATAAACTATATCCTATAGGAACTTCTGTTTGGGGAAAAGTAGGATCGCTATCAGAAGGAAGTGATGGTGAATTTGGGGTGTCTTGAAATAACCTTACTAATTGTTGGTTATTACCATCTTGGGGGGTTTTACCAGTATAATATTTACCATCAGATGTTTTAAAATAAGACCCAACATAGGATTCACCGGTATCTACTAATTGGTATTCTTTCCCATTAGTAGATAAATTAGTAGTTAATTGTGATTTTGGGTAGTACATTGTTTAATTTATATTTTTAGATATTATCCCATGTTTTTTTAGCTGATTGGAAAAATGATAATTTGGTTTTATATGTAGGAGAGTCTGAGGTAAAATTTTCTTTTCCTTCAGGGGACCACCATTTATTAATATAAGTTGTAGTCCAATTATAAGGATTTGATGTAAAACCTTTAGCACTAACCCTATTCTGCATAAATTTTAGGAAGTTTTCATCGTTTTCAAAAGCTGCAAATTCTCTTAAGCTTACTGCATCTTCTCTAGAGAATCTAGCTACTATGAGTTTACTTGATATACTATCTTTACTACCTCCCCAAACTCCACTATCTGTTTGGACTCCAGAATAATTATTACCCCCTGCTGAATTAAAGGATCCATTACTTTTACTAGCTTCAGACCATAGTATAGCAAATATAGCAAGTCCTAAATCTTCACCCGCAATTCTAAGTAATATTTCTTTTGCTTTAACATAAGTTAATTTTGAAGAAGGAAATGAAGTTAATACTGGGAGTTCTTCATAACGGCTATTACGTGCTGTTTGTTTTTTTAAATTCTCTTCTGGTATAGAAAAAATATAAGGAGTAATTTCGTTTATTTTAGGTACTACTATTGTACCTAAAGATGTTCCCCAATTATTATTAGATATTTCATGGTTTACTTTTGTAATTATAAATTTTAAGGAGGTACTGTATGCCTTAGGTAAGAATCTTTGATTAACATCTAGGGCATTAAATATTTTAATCCCCGATAACCCATCAATAGTTAAATTTAAATCCATAGGAATAAACCCTATAGTATTTGAAGGAACTAATTTATTCCCCTTTTCATATACTTGAGTGTTGATTTGGTTTATAAAACCCTTAAATAAAGAACTTCCTATTTTATAAAAATCACTATTAAAATAAAAGTATAAAGGTTCCTCAATAGTTCTTCCATTTAATTTTCCACCAAGGGCATTAATTAACCATTGTACATAACTTTGAATATTTAAATCTTCAGGTAAATCATCTTTTTCTCTTTTAGCAAGTGTTTTAATGTAACTAGTTTTTGCTTCAAGAAAATATTTGGCCCATGTAACATTACTGTATGTTCTTTTAGTAACAGGACATCTTTTGTCTATATCTCTTGTACCCGTACCCTTATAAGTTCCTACATAAGTGATTTCTTGTTTTCTCCAAGTTGGTAAATCGAATAGAACGTTACTATAAGAAAGAAAATCAGGACCATAGAAAAAATCAATATCCGCTTCGTTAAAATGCTCATACATTTTTTGAACTTGTTCAGAAGTGAAAGGATAAAATTCGGGTTGGATTTTTGGAGGTGTAAGTTCAGCATCCTCAGGATCATCATAATCAACAGCATACGCATCCTTTAATCCTTCAGTCCATTTAGAAAAAGACGTCCCATCATAATTTTTAGTGGATTCATTTTGTGCTGTTGCTCCAATAGTAATCATACTTGCTAATTCTGGGCCTATTTTAGTTCTAAATCCAAAATCCCTTACAAAATTTGATGTTGATTTTGTATTATCACTATAGTTATACCCATAAATTTCAAAGGAGGTGGGAGTTTCTACAAATCTACACCCAAAGTTTGTAGACTTTTCTATTCCGGGGATAGGGTTTTGATCTATTATTTTAATTACGTTATCATCTTGTATAATTGGTTCTAATTTATTAAGGTTTCCTAAAGAATCATTTATACCATCACATATACTTGATAAAAACTTAAAAAGAGTGATATTACCATCTTTAGTATTTTTTTCTAAAATGGTTGAAACAAAATCATAATTAAGATAAATATTCATAATATCCCCATATATTATATTGGTTTCTTCTTCTTGAATTGTAAAATTTTTCAATTTAGCAAATGCCTTATAAAAGTTTTTAACACCTAATTTTTTATCTTTAAGTTCCTGGGGGGTTGATATATTTAGTGCTGAAGTAAAAGCAGGTTTAATTAAACATATTTTAGGATTAAAGGAAATTTGGTTAATAAAAGTAGAGCATATACTTTCAGTACTTGTATCAAAAGTAAGAACTTTATCCGTATTAATAGAAGGGATGCAATATTTTTCTAATTTTGCTAGTAACTCCCTAAAAGTTAAATAATAAGTATATTTGTTACTATCTACTCCCGTAGGGCGGAATTGGTCATCTTCATTACTTTTGTATTTTTTTCTTATTACGTAATCTATTTCTGTTCCAAATGAATCTGTTTCTTTTAAATTAGAAAATAAAGAAAAATAATTCGTTTGGTTACCACTCCAAAAGTCAGGTTTACTTGAAGCTATATCGTTAAATAAATTAAGGGATAAGGTAGAAGATCCTGCATTAGTTATAATAGGACTTGATACAGTCTTTAGTTGAGCGGTTTGTGCATTACCCTTTTCAAGGGTTCTCTTTAAAGATGCCGCAGATACCAGATCTGATGGTAGTTTTACTTTTAGGGATTCTATAACATCCCCTATAGTAATTAATTTTAAAGTTATATTATAAGTACCATCGGGTTGAAAATTCCAATCAAAGTTAACTACTTTCCCTAAAAACCCATCATAGTTAGAACTATATTTTCTTTGATAAGTGCTAATTTCTTTAATTATTTCATTAAAGTTATTCTTATCATTAAACCACATATCTTCGATTAATGTATTTTCAACAAATTTTAAAGTTCCACTATTGTCTACGTATTTACTCCACCCCCATTCTAATAACATAGTATACCCTAACTTTAAGTATAAAAGTTCTATTAACTCAAATTGAAATTTATTATAAGCCTTTAATTCTATTGTTGCTTCTCGAATTGAACCCCTATTTTTACAGTCGATTTTAGCTGAGATTAAACCCGGGCTAGGTACAAGACCAAAATCTGTCCCTCCTAAACCATAACTACTGTTATTCCATAAGCTATTAGTTTTAGATACTCCAGACCTATTAATATAAGTGTTACCCCCATCTGGTGATAATTCTGAAAGGGTGTTAAATAAAATAGCTTTTCTTGCTAATTGGTTTCCTGTAAATTTACTTGTGTTATCTAACCCTATATCTCTTAATTTTTGTTCTCCTGCGCTGATATTTGATTCTAATTCTTCAAATTTTCCGGTAGTAGGATTGTAAGTAGGAATTGATTCTTCATTATACTCTTCACCACATTTTTCACTTACTGTTTGACCTATAACTCTTACGGATGAAGCAAGTTTTAACCAAGCATTATTATTACTTAATACACTAATATCAGATTTATTTCTGGTTTGTTTCCCATGTAAATACTGTCGTATTGAAATTTGACTTGAGACACTATTATTAATTGATTCTCCTATTATACTCATCCTTAAAACTTATTTAACTTATTATATGCACTTTGTATAGCACCGATATTAGTTGGTACCCTAATTTGTATTCCTAATGGTAAATAATAAGTATCTTGTGGGAATGAACCATTTGCTGTTGATATTATCCACCATAGGGAAGGATCACTATAGTACTCATTAGCTAAAATATCAAACCTATCTCCCGCTTCAGCATAAACATATATGTCATCCGGGGATAAAGCAATTTCAGGGTATTTTACGCCCCTATAATATCTTATACCTCTAGTCCCGTTTGGGTCGGTTTTTGTTAATATTCTATTTCTTGTATATCTTCCCATTATATTAATAAATTAGGTGTTTCAAAACTTGAAAATGAATTAAAATCAATACCATCAGATTTTAGAGTACTAGTGGGTACAGCATCTACTCTACTGGGAACATAATTAATATTACCTTTACCACCTGAGTAGTTATTTTTACCCCCTGTTGTTGCTAATCCAATATACTGCTCTTGTCCGTATTCTCCAACGAATGTTCCACCTCCTTTTAGTTCAGAACCATTTTTAAGTGGAAAGAAATTCTTTTGTACTCCGGGTACAAAATCATGGATTGGTATAAAGGTAAACCCAGTAACTTTAATTATCATAGGTAATTCTTTAACTGAAGCATCACTTAGTATAGTTGAACCATCTTGTGCAAAGGCTTTATTTCCTTCATCAGGAAGAGCTATTTCCCAAGGTGATTCTGTTGGAATCTCTAAATTTAACCCCTTCATTATACCAACTTGTTCATAACACCAACCACCTATTGTTAATGATATTAAGTTTCCACCCATATAACCCTCTGGTGAATAATCAGGGGCACATACCGAAGCTAAGTAATTTAACTTTTGATGCATTGGTATTAATTCTTGTTTTGATTGAGCTGCTACAGTCCAAGATAAAGATATTTGTCTATCAAACCCTTGGTATTTATAAAATTTTTCACCCCTACCCATATATGCTTGATCTTGCCATTCAGCAGTAAAATTATCGCTCATACTATCAATAAAAGCTCTAAAATGAATATATGTTTTTAGATTAGGGTTTGAATTAGATATAACTCCAATTCTAAATTTTACTAAATCATTTTTAATAGTATCTGTGGTAGGTGAACTTGATTGATATATAGGTAAAGCATTAATTTTATCTAAAGCTTGTTTATAACCAGAATTTTGTGATACTGTTAAATCTTGTCCTTCTTCTTGTCTACCAATAGTATAACTTATTCTATTTGCTCTTTTACCTGGGTCTCCTAAGTTAACTCTGTTTTCAATTTTATTATCATTAACATAGTTTAAACTATTAGGAATAAATTGATTTCCATTAGGTGCTATGTTTTTAGTAAAATTTGTAATATTATTTTGATTTCCTGTTTTAGAAAATGGTTCTTTACTTGATATTTGTTCTTGTGATAGTTGTAGTTGTGGGGTTCTGTCTAATATCCCACTATTAAATGCCTTTCCATTATTTTTAGTTGACAATGAAAAAGGATCATCATTTTGTTCATAAACACTAAAAGTTTGTACTTTTCCATTTCCTAAAAAAGCGTTTTTAATAGAAGTATTTGCGTTTTGTAAAATAAAACTATTTCCTAAATATGCCGCACTTGCTCCTACTCTAAGGAATTGATCATTAATTATAGCGTTACTTAAATTTTCATCATTTACTGTAGGACTAATGTTTATGTCCCCTATAGTATAAGAAGTTTTACCCCCACTTCCTATTTGATTAGCAGGTGATAAAGGATTACTACCAAAATTATTAACATCAAATTGGTTTGCAAAAGTGTTAAATCTAGTTACTGACCCCCAAGTTACTTTTGGTTTTTCTCTTGTTGTATTGGGATTATTAATACCTGTTCTTTGGTCATTCACCATTTTAATGTTGGTTTTACCAACACCTAAAGTAGCACCTGGCCCCCCAGAATAAGAATATAAATCATTGACACCTTGAGTATCTGTATTAACTTTGTCAAGTAAACCAAATAATCTACTTTTAGGACCATCAGTTGCATTAGTATGAATAGTATTTAAATATGTAGGTAAACCTAAAAGAGAATTTCCATCAGGGGATCCAATTGTAGTTTTAAAATTAAATCCTAAACCTTGTTTATCTAAATGAAGTCCTATAGCATTACCTGCTGCTTGACCTATTGTAGATAAAGGTAGATATATACCCTGATTTAATGGGGGTACTAAACTACGTAAAAGATTACCAATAGCTGTTCCTTCAGGTGGGGGTGTATTCGATTCTTTAAATTCTTTATACCCTACTTGAGAACTAACGTTAGTTAAAGATAATAAATTTTGTTTTGCTATGAATAAAGGTCCTCTAGGAGATTTAAAATCGAAAAACATTTTAGTCATCCTTGAGACATCGTTAACTACAATCTTAGGTAATAGTGTACCCCCTCTTAGTAAAAAATCTGGACCACCTGTTCTTCCTACATCAGAAAGGTCTTCCGGAATTGATGTTTTTACATAGGGTTGGTTACTATTACCCCCTCCAACTGTATCCTTACCATATCTTAAAGATTTAAGATTGGTTGTTAAGTTAACTAATGCCATATCCTACTTTTAAGTTGGAAGATTATCCAAATATCTTGTAGGTGCTGCTGGAGACTCTAATGTTGATGGTGGAGGTAAAACTCCATTTACTGGAGATACATTTGCTGCATCTGGGTTTCCTATGGTAGAATATTGTCTATGTAAAGTAGACGTTGCAAATTCTGGTGTACTAGGCGTTGACCCATTCAGACTTGTAGCTGAAGCTTGACCTGATATTAATTTGTTTAATAAGCTCATAATTGTTTGTTTTATTATAAATATTAAATTATTGTACTTCGTACATACCTAAAGGAGACATTTCTGGTGTCTTCTTAAATATTTTTTCTAATAGGGCATTTGTTGTACTCATATCTGTTTTACTTTCAACAACTGTGTTATTTTGTACTGTTTCTGGTTGTGAATTAGGTGAAGTATTTCCTCCTGCTAACATTTGTCCTAATCCCGGTGCAGCAGCAAATTCATCATTCTTTGATAGTTCAAATAATCCTCCTTCTGCTGGTGAAACCATAGTCCTACCTGAGGAGGAAAACATATCACCTACACTTTCTGCCTCTGAAGAAGCGTTATAAAATGCAGACATTATAGCTGCTCCTGCTGCTAGACCTAGAACAGGTCCTACAACAGGAATCCAAGCTAAAGCTCCATATGCTAAGGCGGCGGCTAAAACAGCAAATATCCCACCTACAATTGTACCCAGTGCTCCCATTTCTTTCAGTTTTCCAAGAAATCCCCCAATTAAAGATGATACATGCATTATACCACTAACTATAAATCCTATACCTTCAATTAATGGAGTCAATGCCATCCCCACAGCTAAAATAGGTTCTGCTAAAGTTACAAATACTTCTTTTAATTTATCTATTGTATTAGCAAGCCTTTCTGCTTGACTTTGTTGGTTTTTTAAACCATCAACTCCCTCGTCTGCTAATTTTTTCTGGGTTGCTTCTAATCCTATTGCCTCTATACTGGCGTTAATTAATTTTTCTTTTTCTTCTGCTTGTTTACCTGTAGCACCTACTAATTGTTCTTGTACGTATAAGGTTTTTGCTAAATCTTCTCTATTCATACCAACAGATTTAGCTAAGGCTTCCTGTTGTATTCTGTTCATCTTAGAAAATTCTGCAGAATCACCTATTTGGTTAGATATTTCTTTTGCTACTGTTGCTAAATCATTATTTAAAGCTGCTTGTCTTGCTTTTTCTAAATTAATATCTTTTCCTAATAACAATTCAGCTTCTAATTCTGATGATATAGAACTTTCAAAATCTAGTAAACTATTTGCTATGGCATCTACTTTATCTAATTCCATACCTAAGGACTTAGCTGTAGCTACAGCCTCAGCTATTAATGCCGGGTTTTTACCAAATGATAATGTAGTAGCAGCTGATACCTTTCCTATATCTTTTAATAAGTCTTTTTCATTTAAAAGTACTCCGTTTTGGGATGCTGAAATGGTAGCTTGAGCCATAAATTCACCTGTAATGGTCTCCATATCTTTTCCAGTAGCTAATGAAATAGAAGCAATACCCATTAGCTCTTCATTAGTAAACCCAGCCATTTTTCTCATTTGAGTAAACTGAACTAGCATATCCTCACTTAACATTGTACCTGTACCAAGAGTTTTATTGATAACTAAAAGGGTTTCTTGTAAACCTGCAGTAGTAACAGCATTACCTTTAGACATATCAGTTATATCTAACTGCGAATTAGCCATTTGGGTAAGTTCAGCTCTGGTTCTTACAGAGTCGGCATATGTCATGTTCATACTCTTAGCCATTTCACCCGCTGCTGCATCTGAAGCAATTACAGCCTTTAACAGTTCAGCTAGTAAAACTGCAGGAGCTAAGGCGGCTTTTAAGGATTTAGCTAGTGATTTAATACCAGACATAGCTGACATAAATCCTTTTCTATCAATAACACCTAGTAATTTTTTACCATCAGGTTTACCTAGTTTATCGAATTTTTTAGAAGCAGCTGAACCTGCTAGGGTCTCTCCAGACTTTGATTTTAATTTATCGGCTAAACCAAGCTTTTTAACCATATCTTTAGTTAAACCCTCTCCAGTTTTAAGAGAATGTTCTATATCTTGAGAGGTATTTAAAGCTGCCTCAGATGCAGCCTCAAAAGGGGCAGAAAAAGCTGTTATTCCTGGAACGGATTTTACGGCAGTAGCTAAATTTCCAAATGTTTTAACTCCAAAATTATCTTTAATTCTTTGTGAAGATTCTACTATACCATCTATTTGCAATTTTAATTTAGTAGCTTCATCAACTTGTAGTTTAATTGTTTGTGCTATATCTTGGTCTAATTCATTTTGACTTTTACCAAACTTAGCTTGTTGTTGTTTTAAAAGTCTAATTTTTTGTTCTAAACTAACTTTTTGTTTACTAAAAATTTCACTTTGTTTATCTACCCCTAATTGTCTTTTTCCTATAGAATAGGATTCTTGGGAGATTTTATTTATATCATTAGTAATTTTTCTAAGTAAAGACTTTTCTGTTCTTTGAAACTTTAAATTGGTTATCTGGTCTTTAATAACATTAGAAATATCTTGTTGATCAGATAATAAGTCAGATTCAATACCCGCTTGTTCTTTAACAATACGAAGTTGTTCTTTAAATAGCCTATTTTGATCCGCTATTAATTCCTTTATAGTTTTAGCTGTTTCTTCTTGTTTTTTAGACACAATGGTATTTTATTATAAATATGGTTACTTATAACTTGTTTTACCTCTATAGGGTTTAGATGCTTCGGTAAATGCAGGGGTATTAACTTTACCGTCAGCATTAATTAGATTTTTAGTTCCTTTACCTCCACTTTTGGCATTTTCGTATGATTTTTTCTCTTCAGCATAAAAATCTTTTATTTCTGAGTAAGTGAATTTTCTTAACCAAATAGGCATATTATAAACAGAGGGATAATCATATCCACCTTTACTATGAAATAGTATTTGGTGAATCATTTTAAAAAGATTTAAACGTGCCTCAGGGGCATTAGTTATAGTCAGGCCAAAAAAAGTTTAGACCAATTGGTATGGTCACCTCCTCTCCATTATCCAAGATATAGGATAAGTTTACATCGGGTTGAGTAGAGGCAATATGATCTCTAAATGCTCTAGAATCCCTTGCTAAGAATCTATTATCTACAAATTCTCTAATTTCTTTTTTTTCTTCATTACCATCTACAGATGTAATTAGATATTTTAATCTTGTAGTAAGTTCTGAGGAGTTTTCTTTGTTAATTTTTTTAAGACCTGCTAATTCTCGATCTATTTGTTTTTCTAATTTACCCGTAGCTAATTGATAAGTTAAAACTGTACCAGTTGCTGGGGTGGTAAAACTAAATTCATTTTTGCCTGCTTCAAATTCAGATTCATCAAATTCTTTATTTTCTAAAGTTGACATATCTAAGGTATAATTTTGTCCTTTAACTTCAACATCATAATCCTTACCATATCCTAATATACGAGTAGCAATTAGAAGCGCATTTTTATCACCAACAATTAAATCATCAAGTTTAATATCCTTATTTATAATTACAGATTGTAATAATTTTTCTAATACTACTCCCTTTTGAATAAAGGATTGGTTGGAAAGAATATCCTCTTCCTTAGCAGTCATATATTTAACTTCTACTTTACCACTTGATAGGGGATTGTCTTTAGAATATATTAAACCTTTAGATGGTAATTCTACTTCTTCGGTTGGAAATTTAAATTCACTCATAGTCTTTATTTGGTTAAAACGTTTTTATCAGTTATACATATTAATATAAAAAAAAGCTTGACCGAAGCCAAGCAATTTTTGATAAGTTATGTAATTGTTTCTTAGAAATTTAAGATACAGTAATCTGGTTGTACTGTTAATTGTAGTTCTACAGCAGCACTTTCATTATCCCAGTTATAATCTCCAAAGTTAGCTTCAGTAATCATAGCCCCTTTGATAATCCATTCTGAAACGATATCTCCTACAGGTCCTAATACGTTCATAGTTAAATCCTTTTTATAGAAATCACTATAACCATCTCTACCCGTTACTGACTCATGGTGTAATCTAACCCATTCCATACATGCTTGAGCACCACTTGGAGTAATTGGATCAAATAACGTCATTTGAATTGTGTTCCAAAGTGTTTTACCTTTAACGTATCTTGCAACGTTAATATGGTTCAACTGAACTGTACCTTGAGTTAATGAAACAGCTCCCATACCTTTAATTTGGTATGAAGGGATTCCATCTACATACAATATAAACCTGTTTTGTTGTTTCGGTTCAAATGCTGTATAAAATATTTCGTTTGGGTCTAATACTGCCATTGTTATATAATTTTATTATAAATATTTATAATTATTGTTTTTATTCAGGAAATGTTGCTCCAGTTGGTAAAACGTTGAAATCTAGAATAATGAATTCAGCTGTTTTAGTTGGTTGTAAATAAATCTGACCTACTAGCTCATTTCTATCAATTACGTCTGGTGTATTATTTGTAGCATCCATTACTACTTTAAAAGCATATAATCCTTGTCTTTGTTGTACTGATTCTAAGTATGGGTTTACATTTGCTAAGAAGTTGTTTCTTGTTGCATTTGTATTTTGTTCAAATACTAAGTTATCTGATACTTGTGTGATATATCCTTTAAGTGCAATTAATAATCTACGTACATTTACTCTATCTAAAGCACTTGCTCTTTTCTGTAAAGTTTTCTGTCCAAATACTACAACTCCACTTCCTGGGAATGTTGCAATTGGGTTTACATTTGCTTCGTATAAAGTATCTCTATTACCTGATGTTAATTTTCTTTCTGCTCTTACTACACTTCCTAAAGCTCCTCTAAGCAAACCTGCTGGTGCAAACCATGGGTCTGATGAAGCATCTGTAAATGCATAAACTGCAGGAATATATGTTGAAGCTGGTGCCCAAACTGTTTGTCCGGTTCCGGCATCTACCGTTTGTAACCACGGCCAATATGTTGCTGCATATGAACTATCATAAGCACTTGCTTGTGTTGTAACTGTGTTGATTGACGCATTATATGCTACAATATCAATTACTGCTATACAATCAGTTCTACCTTGTGCTAATGTTACTAAACCAGTTGTTTGTGCTGCATGATCTTGTGAATTTAATCCAGGAGCAGTTATTACATTAAACTGATAATCATCTGAGTTGCTAAGTAAGTTAATAGACTGTGTATAATCGTTTGCTCCAATACCTTGTATATTACTTGCATTTATATTTTCATTAAACAATGCATTTCCATTTTCAAAGTTTTTACCTGTAGCATTATCAAAAGATCCAGAGCTAATTTTTGGTAAACTACCAGTAAATTCGCTTTTTGCTTCTCCATTATTATCAAAATAAGAAGGTGTTGGTAAACCTACTTCTGAAACGTATATGTAAGCACTTCTTCGTGGGAAATTACCATTTGTTTTGACAAAGAAATCTGTACCGTCTTGTTCTACAGTTTCGTATGTGTCACCTATTACTTTTGAAATATAATTAGATGCTTGTGGGTCTAAAGATATATTGTTATATGTTTCTAATATAGCCTTTTGTGTTGAAGTATCATTTCCTCTTCTTACTAATAATGAAAATTGTCCTGAAGCTGTGTTTACAGAAGCTATTTCCCATCTAAGATTATTTGCTGAACCACTATCTAATGTACCATTTGCTGAGTCTGTTGATTGATAATTATTCATTATCTCACCTTCAGATATAGTTTTAATTGTAAAAGATGAAGTTGTTTGTAAATCATCAGCTGTTAAAGAATATTCTAAGTTAGTTCCTACTGCCGAATCCGCAACTGCTACCGCACCTAAAGATTGTGATGTAAAGTTTATTGTATCTCCTACTTCGTATCCTGTTCCTGGGGTTGTGATTGTAATATTTGTTACAGATGAAGTAACTGATGCTGCTGTTTGAGTTGCAAGAGTTATACTAGCTACTGCGCCTGTTCCAAGTCCACCATTAACAGGAACATTTAATATTTCAGTTCCTCCAGTACTACCTGTAATATTTAGGTTAGTTCCATTTGAAATTGAAGATAATAATTGATTAGCACCACCAACTAAAGCACCTGATGTTAAAGTACTACCTATAGAGCTTGATGCTTCAGAGAAAGAACCTGTAACAACACGTGTTACTAATAATGATTGTCCTCCTTGAGCAAAATAATTTCTTGCTGAAATAGAGTTTAAATAAGTGTATTGTTGTGATCCACTTTCTATTTGTCCCCCAAATATTGCTTCGTATTGGGAAAAAGTAGAAACCCCCGTTGGAATACCAACAGGTCCCATTACTGCGGGTCCTATAATAGCTGCACCAAAGGTAACAGGTCTAGCCCCAATAAAGGATGAATCATTTTCTCTTGTTAATACACCGGGAGATATTAATGTTGTCTCTGCCATTGTCTATAGTTTATTTATTTTTATTTTATTATAAATATTAAAAAGTATTTCAAAAATTTATTCCTTTGGAGTAAATTCTCCGTTTTCTAAATTTATATTACCTTCACCGTATTTATCTTGTAATTCTTTACCAGTTTTTGCTTGGTTGTCTTGAAGGACTTTAAAATCTTTTAATATTTCTTCTTTTTGGGTTTTTAACGCACTAATTTGTAGTTCTACACCTCCTAATGCGGCAATAACCTCATTTGTTTTATTTTGATATTCTTGTAATACTTGTAACTCTTTTTTTGATAACTTTTGATTTTTCATATATAAATTATTTTGTTGATAAATATGTAAAGATTATTTAAAAGTCGATATCTTCGATATTATTTGTTGTTTCTGTTGTAATAGTAATTTTAGCCTTAGAATTATAAACTTTAGTAGTATTTAATTCTTTCTGTATTGTATCTGGGAGTATATATCCTCTTAGTCTAATATTAAAAGTACCAGTAACTAATCTATCTTTACCTTGGGTTAATTCAGTTGCTGTTGTAAAAGAATCTATGAAAGCTCTAAATTGAAATCTTTCAGGATTACCCCAGTAAGCATCAGAAGCATATTCACATGCTTCAATTACTTTATTTAACTGTTCCATATAATAAGTTTGGATGATACAGCTATATTCCATTGTAACATAATCGGGCTGTGCTACTATATGGAATTTTTCAACTGGTTTTCTATTATTTAAAGTACCAAAGTTGCTATAAAAGTTTTTTGAACTAAATTCCTTAGACCATTGACCATATAAATTAGGCATATTAGCATCTAGTTTATTAGCTACTGTTCTATCTTTAGATATTGAATCTCTTTTTATTACTAAAATAGGAAGCATAATTGCCCCACTTTTATCTCTGTAGTATCCGTCACGTTGAAATGATTTCCATCTTTCAGGTGCACCATATATTACAGGTACTTCTCTTCGTTCACCATTTTGATAAACAAAGGGTCTAATTACATTTTGAAAATAATAAAATACTGCTTCATCAATATCTTTGATACCAACTGAGTATTGTTTAGTAGTATCATCTTTAAAACTCATTTGGTTTGATCTATTAAAATCAATACCTGTTTCTGTATAATTAGGATTAGGAGGTGATATAGAACTATTAGGGTTTCCTACCTCCCCCCTATCTTCTATCCCTCTAAAAGCAGTATTTTTACTAGTGCTTAAAGTTAATTGACTTTTTGGTATAGGTTTTCTAGGTTTTGCCATTACATTCTTTCTATATGAGGTGAAATTGCTACTTTATCTGCTGGGATGTAATATGTTGATACTAATATTGATATTACATTACCAAATTGATCTAAATCAGGATTTAATGGGTTTGGTGTTCCATCTGAATCATTATTAGGGTATTGTGGATTTTTACCTCCCCAATATTGGTTAGCAATTGTGCTTTGTACCCCATAATATTTTTCTTCATATAAAACAATATCTCCTACTTGGGGGACAACATCAGCATCTACTAAATCATCTCTAAAAAAGTAAAAATTAATACCTTGTTCGAATAATACTCCTTCTCCTGCTTCAGGATATTGTTCATCTCCTCTATCTATTAAAACATTAAATAAAAATGGACCATCATAATATTTTTCTTCAGCTGCTTCGCCATAAATATTAACTTTAGTTTCTTCTAATTTAAATTGATATAAAGCACATTGTTGAGTAATAATATTACCCATTAATTCTCTATTAAACTTTCGCATAAGAGAAACATCCCTTTGTCTGGTGTACATTGCCATATTATCCTATGAAAATTGTATATGGAACCTTTTGTAATTCCAGCATTTTTGAATCTCCTTCTTTTGCTCTTCTTTCTAATGAAGCCATTCTTGAAGTTTCATCTAAATATGTTCTTAATCTTTCTATTAAGGCTGATTTTTCTGCTGTTCCAGCTGCTATTAAATCTGATTGATTTAATGTTACATCAGCATTTGGGATTGGTATACTACCATATTTACCTCTTACATATCCTAACATTTCTTTTGATAATGCTAAGGTATATTCAAATATCCACTGACGTCCTACACTATTAATTTGGTCATAATTAGGATTACCATAAGGGGCATTTGATACATTAGTTACATTCCCAGGGGTTTGCATTACAGCGCTAGAAATCCTTTCATCTCTAAGGATATATTCAAACCAGACTTTACCTTCTTTACCAGCACTAAATGAAAAATTAGGAATAGGAAATACTCTTAAATTATTATTTCTTATTTCAAATGAGTATTGGTTTCTTCGAATAGTTTCACTCATTTCAATTTGTTGGATAACTGCTATATCATAGTTTAAAGGAGCCATTAAATATCCTCCTTCAGCTCCAAACCCACCTAAGCCCATTATTCCTGATGCCATTACACCACCAAATCCAAATCCATTATTTGCACCTAAAAATCTAGCACCTGCTGGGTAAGGATTTTCATAAAATACTCTTTTTACTTCTATACCATGCATATACTCAGATCCCGTAAGACCACTTGATGTCATAAAAGTTTCAAAAGAATAATCTTGAATACTAGAGGTTAAATCAAATGAACCTGAATAATATGTTACATTTCCTCCTGATCCTGCTTCTTCACCATATTGTTCTGATAGTCTAACTATTGGTTCAAAACTTGGTGTTATAAGCGCAGTATTTAAAAGTGATGCCGTTGGTAATCCATCAATGGATAATTGATTATCTCGTATTTTATACGCATAAATTTCATTACCATATGTAGTTACAGCTTCTTCAAAAGCAGTAAAAAATGATCCTGATTGTAATTCTACATCTACTAAAGGGTAGCCCATTCTTTGAGCACAAAAATTAGCAACTTTGTTTGCATCAACAGCAAAATCAGTTTGAGCATCGTAAAACCCGAAGGGTGTTTGTCCTGCGGCAAAAGTACTCACTCCTGTCCAAATAGGTATATTCATGTTTTGTTTTTTAACTTATTAAGATATATTATCCACTTATAAATATGATGAAAGTATGTTAATCTCTAAAAGTTTGATAAACCTTAAGTATTGGTGAAACGATTTCATGTCTATGATTTTGTAATAAGGTAGAAATACTAAACCCCCCTACACTTTCTTCTATCCTAGATAAAAAAGAAAAGCCGGTTTCCCGTTTGTCTTTTAAATCAATTTGAGCCATATCACCACATATTACCATTTTAGAGCCCTTTCCTAATCTTCCAATTACTGTCTCCATTTGGTTATGTGTAACATTTTGTGCCTCATCTACAATAACAAAAGATTTTAGAAATGTTCTACCTCTCATAAATGCAAAGGGTACTATTTCTATGTTTCCATTATCTAATTCTTTTTGTATTTTGTCTTGGTTATATAACATGTGTAAGTTATGATATATAGGTGCCAACCAGGGATCCATTTTTTCTCTAATATCTCCAGGTAAAAAACCAATATCCTCTTTTGATACTGTTGGTCTTGTAATTATAATTTTTTCTACTTGTTTTGTAAATAACATATCTAATGCTACTTGTGTTGCTACTAAGGTTTTACCTGACCCTGCCATTCCTCTAAGCACCGTTATTGGTGATTCTATTATTTTTGCTTTAGCTACCTTTTGTTCCTCGTTAAGCTGTACATTAAATTTGATGGGTTTTTTGGGTCTTCTTTTTTGAACGAATACATCGTCAGTGTGGTGTTTTGAAGCCATATAATAACTTTTTGTTTATTATACATATGAAAAAAAGATAAAAAAACCCGGCCTAAGCCGGGTTAAATTAAATATGTATTTGATTTTAATTCTCTAAATTATAGAGTGTTTAAACCATTTACTTGGATAGTTCCATAAAATTCTGGTCTAACCATTTTCTTCGCATAACGAGTCAATAAACCTTTACGTGGTGTGAAAGTTTCTGGATCGTAAATTAACGGAGTCATGATTAATGGAATGTATGGAGCAAATACAGCACCTGTTTCCAAGAACTGAGCACCTCTAAATCCTAATAGGATTTGGTTTTCAGTCATGTAAGGGTTTTTGTATACTTTGTAACGTCCATTTAATGAACCTACTTTTTGTACACCAAATGCATAAGTTGCTTTTGAAGCATCACCATCAGTATCAGCAGCAAATCCTGGAATTGATTCCATGATTGTACCTACAGCTGGAGAACATACTAGGAAGTTTGCACCACCTCTTAATGTTTTCTGGTGAATAATGTTACTTAACTTTTGGATTTTAGTTCCTAATGTTTGGAACCATTGTCCTTGAGAATTGTAAAATCCTAAGTTTGAAATATCACCCATTTTAGTACCATCAGCAACAATAGATCTATTATTTACAGCAGACCATACTTCGTTTCCTGCAGCTGCATTTTCGATCAACATACTTAAGATCTCTAAGTCAATTTCTAATGAAATATACTCACTTAAGATTGAAGTCAATTCAGCTTCAGCATCTAATGCGTGGTATGCATTTAAATCTTGTGCGAATTCTGGAGTCCATACTGCTTTCAATTTTCTAGTTTTAGCAACGATTGCAGATGATTTCATCTGTACATTGATTTCTGGAATTTTGATTGCTGGTGAATTTAAACCATTTGGTTCTGCGTTATTGTCTTCAAAATCACCTCTGTATCTATCAGTTGGTTGTAATTGGTAAACAACAGAAACGTTATCACCTGCTGCGAATGCAGTTGCTCCGTTTGCTAGTTGTGTTTTTGCTACTACAAAAGCAACATTTTCACCTTCTAGTTTTGTAAAAGCTGATACTTGCTCTCCAGCTGAAGCTGAAATAGCATCATATGCTTGAGAACCTGAGAATAATTGGAATGCAGAAACACCAGCAACATCTACGAAATCTAAAGATGCAGTTGGTACTAATACTTTCCAGTAATCTGCAGCAGCAGCTGATGCTGAATAATCAGAATCAAAGTCAAAATCTGACCAGATTGCAGCTGCTAAAGGAGCAGATGCATCAGCAGCGATTGAAGCTGAATTGTTAATTGAATATCCGAAACGACCTGCTCCGTATAATCCACCTGTGTTAGTATTTCCAAATGGTTTGTCTATACCATCCGCCGTTTGGTTTCCATATAAAGAATCTCCTGCTGAGAATGGTGATTTGTCACTTCCATATTGGAAGTCTAAGAAAAATACTAGACCTGAAGGTAAGTTCATTGGTTGAACACTAACGAATTCTTTCGCTGCGATTTGACCAAATACTTTTCTTACCAATGGTAAAGCAACTCCTGCCCACTGACCACCTGTATTAACAGCTGTTTGTGATTGGAATGTTCCTGAAGATGCAGCACCACCACCTGTTTGAGATGATTCTACAACTAATTGCTTAGCTTGGTTTTCCAATATGATACCCATATTGTTTTTGTTTGATCCTTCTAGACCCTCTAGAAGACCTGTTTTTTCCCATTTTCCAGATAATCTGGCTGCATCAGACTGCATAGACTGATATGGGTTTGCGCTTTCTAATAATGAATTTAAGCTCATGTTTTTTAAATTTTAAATTTTAATAATTGTTTTTTAGATTAATCCCGCTAACTTACGCATACGGTCATATACCTCATTTGATTCAAGAATTGGTTGTTTTGTTGCTTTTGGTTCTAAACCACTAGCTTTTGAAGCAGCACCTCTTTTAACTGATTCATTAATTTTAGAATTTGTAATTGTATTTACAATTCCTTCATTTAATGTTTCATAAATGGTTTTTGCTTGTTTAACATCCATTGCTTTGTCAAATGCTTTCAAAACTTTTACTTTTTTACTTTCTGTTAAGTTTTTTGCTTTAAAGATTCTATTAGTATAAAGTAGCTTAGCATTTAAAAGATTAACTTCTTGAAGTTCTTTTTTAAGTTCTTCTACTTCATCTAAATATTCTTCTTCGTTACGCATTGCTGCTCCTGCACCCGCACCTAATGCCTGTAAAGCGGCATAAGCTTTTTTAGCAGCTGGTCCTGCAGCTTTAGATAATTTCTTTAAAGCATTAACAATGTTTTCTAGACCACCAGCGGCTGCATCTACTGTAGCGTCACCCATTTCGTCTAAGTTTTCAGAAACATCTCCGTTTTTAGCAAATCTTCCTTTCTGAGCTTTTATCTCAGTTGGGGAATCATCTTTATCTCCGTCTTTGTTACTGTAACCTTCATCTAACTCAACATCAACTTCGACGTCTTCGTCTTCAACTTCAACATCTACGTCTTCGTCTTCAACTTCAACATCTTCAAATTCTTCACCTGGTTCTATTTCCCCAGATTCGACCATGTCTTTAATGACATCTTCGATGAATCCTTTTAAGTCATCTTCAGACATATCTTCAAGGTCAATTTCCTCGTCGTCCATGTCTTCTTTCTCGTCTTTTTCTCCGTCCAAGTAGCCTTCTTCCTCAGCATCAGTACGTTCGTCCTCTTTCAAGTCCGCTTTTTCGTCCTTCATACCGTCTTTGTAGCCTTCTTCTTCAGCATCTGTACGAGCATTTTCATCTAACTCTAATTCTGCTAATAATTCATCCAGATCAATTTCCTCGTCTACTTCATCTTCTTGAACCGTTGATTGTCCCACTTTACGTGGAGCTAGGTCTTTTAAAGAATCACCAGCAGGTGAATTTTTTCTTTCAAAACTAGGAGCATCCATTTCTTTTACTTCCTCTTCAGATTCTTTTACATCTTTATCGTCTTCATCGTCCATCTCCTGTAATTTAGCAGATAGTTGATCTTGTAGATATGGGGTAAAAGCTTCTTCTAAAGCAAGTTTTGCATTCGCGATTGCAGTTTCTTTAACTGATTTAGCATCGGCGATTGCTTCTTTTAACAAATCTCTGTTGTTTGCCATAATAATCCCAAAATTTAGTTTGTGAAATACGGTTATTAAGAACCGTAATAGAAATAATAATTGTCGACATCATATAAGAATAATCATGATGTATTGCAGTCATACGTATGTGACATTTTATCAAAAATACAAAAGATGCCCAAAGTGGGCATCTAATGTTTAAATCCGTCGGTAGCGTCCGAAGAAAAAATTATTAAGTTATAGGACATGACCCTTTTGAACAAAGAATTTCATGTATTATACTATTTACTTTTGTGTAATTATATTTAGGTACTTCCATACCTTCTTTAATCATATGCATATAAGAACCAGGGTTTGAAGGTGTTGAAACAAAATCCCAACATAATAATTCAAAATCATCTTGAACTTCCATTACTCCTTCTCTATTTTCCTCTAATGAACCCATACCACGAGATGATACACCTACTGTTACACCATTACCTACTAAGGCTTTTAATATATCTCCTGATGGTGTTGGTAGTATTTCTATTTTGCCTATGATATTATTTCCATCCCATTCGTAACCACTAATAAGGTGTGATACGTTTTGTAGGTTTATTATTTGGGATTCTGGATGGTCAAGTTCCCCCATTGAACGTCTTTGTTCAATTAGTTCACTATATTTATCCATTTCTCTTTCCCACAATTCTTTAGAATAATACCTACCATTTCCGTTTTTAACTTCACAAGTAGCTAATATTCCTTCAACAATCATATTCCCATTTTCTGCATTAACACTTTCGGTTAGTACAGTTGGGGTATAATTAATTGTATGGGTTTCTATTAATAGCTTTTTGCTCATATTACACTTCTTCAGTAGTTTCTACCTCATCTACCATTTCTTTTTTAGCATATTTTTTACCACAAGATTTTTCATAGATTCTTTCCATTTTAGCTTTTTTCTTTTCTAACATCTTAATATCTCTAGCCATTTCTTTCAATTTAGACTTATCCATTAATTCTAACATATTTTCATCTTCATTAATTCCTGTTAGTCTATCTTGTTTTTCAGTAATGTATTCATGTAGGTAGTCTAGTTGTGCTTCTAATTTTACAGCTTCTGCTTCTTTTCCAATTTCTGCTAATTTAGTATCAATAGATTCTTTTTTAGGTTTTCTAGCTTTTTTATCTTTACCTGCTTTTTTCATAGATTCTTCTTTATCCCCGTCACCATCAATATCCATAAAGTCTGGTTTTGGAGCTTCATCCATTGGTAATTTATCTTCTTTATTTTCTTCAGTATATAATGAGCTATGATATTGAGATCCTGCTTGGTCAGATTGGAATTCATCTTCAGACATCATTTGTCTAATTGCATTACCTGATTGTGCTGCTAATGAATTTGGATTTCCTGTAGTTACTACACCACCTAATCCTTCTTTTATTAATTTTTTAAATAATTCTTCTTTAATTGGTTTCATTTTTGTATCTGATTTTTTTAGTTTATCGCTATATCCGCTTCCACCGTATGTTTTACCTGTATTTTCTTGTACTTCTGGTTCTGTATATCCTATACCTACACCAAATTGACCTTCTTTTACATAATGTAATTCGTCTTTAGCTAGGTTTTTAATTACTTTTTCTTGTGCTTCTTCTA
>Ga0209304_1000301_pt1 | contig 34672 bp, 33 predicted proteins | sample COGITO_mtgs_1004_4_FD_184789 | JGI IMG/M metagenome (GOLD analysis project Ga0209304, IMG submission 184789) | Pelagic marine microbial communities from North Sea - COGITO_mtgs_100423 (SPAdes) (version 2) | ecosystem: Environmental > Aquatic > Marine > Epipelagic ...
GCCCATTTATAGCCTGATGTTGGACTTTCAAATGTAACGGTTGTCCTATTAGGCCCTGCTGACCAGTTAATTCCTGATTCATCCGTTACATTAACTAAAAAAGTAACTGTTTGTGCACCTGAAATAACATCGACTAATGTTTTATCGACAGTAACAGCAGTTAAAACTGGCGGGTGTGATTCTGCGGCATAGGAAGTGCCTATGAAGCCACAAAAGATAAAAGGTAAAATCAGATAGTTAGGATATTTCATACAGAGCAATCTTAATCTTTATTATCGACCTGTATGCTACCTTTTCATGCCTGCCTAGTCAAAGGTGTATAGACTACGGAGAATCAACCTTAACCTTATAGAGTCCACGCTCCATCTCTGACTCTGTCTTCTTCGCCCATACTAAAGCGTCAGACCTTTTGATGAAGGTTTTACATTTGGTGGGATAGCCTTGCTTGCGGATGACAGCCTTTGTCTTGCTGCCGGAGGGTATGAGTGTAGCCATTGACTGTAACCTCTACTGTACCTGATGAACCAATATGGATTCAGGTGAAAGAGAAATTACTTCTAACTAATTGATTTATATGAACTTAAATGGTGGGCCCAGTAGGACTTGAACCTACGACCAATCGATTATGAGTCGACTGCTCTAACCAGCTGAGCTATGGGCCCTTTTTTAAACTTGCCTTTTTGACTTATCGCGGCGTTGCGCGGCTTCATTCTTTCAGTCACATACTTAATGTATGCTCCTTCAATCGCTCATTGCGCGCCTTGCGCTAATCCAAAAATTCGGCGTTTAAACTTTTAAATGATCTTGCCTTTTTGACTTATCGCGGCGTTGCGCGGCTTCATTCTTTCAGTCACATACTTAATGTATGCTCCTTCAATCGCTCATTGCGCGCCTTGCGTTGTGCCAAAAATTCGGCGTTTAAATCTTTCTCTATTAATACACTGTCATCCTGAGTGAAACGAAGGATCTCAAGATGACAATTCAAACTTACTCGTCAATAAAGCTGCGCAGATGATCCGAGCGAGTCGGGTGACGTAGCTTGCGTAGTGCCTTGGCTTCGATCTGACGAATACGCTCACGGGTTACATCAAATTGCTTGCCGACTTCTTCCAGCGTGTGGTCGGTATTCATGTCGATACCGAAGCGCATACGCAGTACCTTTGCTTCTCTAGCAGTAAGGCTACCCAGAACATCACGTGTGGACTCAGTGAGGTTATTGCTGGTCGCTTCATCAAGAGGCAGGGCGATGGTCGTATCTTCGATAAGATCACCGATGCTGGCATCTTCGTCTTCACCAATTGGCGTCTCCATTGAGATCGGCTCTTTGGCGATTTTAAGCACTTTACGAATCTTGTCTTCTGGCATTTCCATGCGTTCTGCCAATTCTTCCGGCGTGGGCTCACGACCCATTTCCTGAAGCATCTGACGGGATACACGGTTGAGCTTGTTGATAGTCTCAATCATATGTACCGGGATACGGATGGTGCGCGCCTGGTCGGCAATTGATCGGGTAATTGCCTGACGAATCCACCAGGTTGCATAGGTGGAGAACTTGTAACCACGACGATATTCAAACTTATCAACCGCTTTCATCAAGCCGATATTGCCTTCCTGAATCAAATCTAGGAACTGCAGGCCACGGTTGGTGTACTTTTTGGCGATCGAAATAACCAGTCGCAGGTTGGCCTCAACCATTTCTTTCTTGGCGCGGCGAGCCATGGCTTCGCCCATGGTCATACGACGGTTGATATCTTTAATTGCGGCAATATTCATACCGCTTTTCTTCTCAACCTGAGCCAGCTTGCGCTGTGAGCGCAAAATGTCAATTTCCTGGTTGGCAACTTTCTCCGCCCATGGCTGGTCTGACTTAGCCAGTTCGGTAACCCAGGAAAGGTTTGATTCGTTGCCAGGGAACTGGGTGATAAATTCTTTGCGTGGCATCTTGCCGAGGCGAATGCAAAGTCTCATAAGCTTGCGCTCTTCAGAGCGAACTCTCTCCACAGCCATGCGAACTTTTGCAATAAGCGGATCAAACTGACGCGGGGTCAGTTTCAAGTACTTGAAGAGATCAGCCAGTTCGGCGATATTTTTCTTGCCTGAATCACTGTCGCGGCCGTAGCGAGCGATAGAATTATCAGTTTTCTTTAGCTGCTTGCGGATGGCATCAAAGCGCTCGAAAGCGACTTCCGGGTCTAGCCCGCCTTCGTGCTGCTCTTCTTCCTCTTCCTCTTCTTCGGCATCATCACCATTCTCAAGCTTCAGCGCTTCAGCGGCTTGCTGCTGCGCCAGAGCTGATGGCACATGCTCCATCGGATTTAGATAACCGCTGATAATGTCGACCAGCTTGCGTTCGCCAGCTTCGACTCTCTCGTATTCGGTGATAATAGCGGCAACAGTCGTCGGCCAGTCGGAAACCGCAGCCATAAGCTCACGGGTGCCTTCTTCAATTCGTTTGGCGATTTCAATTTCGCCTTCACGGGTCAGCAGCTCGACCGAACCCATCTCACGCATGTACATGCGTACAGGGTCGGTGGTGCGGTGCTGCTCTGATTCAACCGATGCGAGGGCGGCGGCTGCTTCAGCGGCGGCGACTTCGTCGGGGGTGTTGTCTCCGGAGAGCATTAATAGGGTTTCAGCATCTGGCGCCGTTTCAAAAACGGTGATACCCATATCATTGATCATCTGAATGATATCTTCGACCTGTTCTGGATCGGCGATATCTTCGGGAAGATGGTCGTTTACTTCAGCATAGGTCAGGTAGCGCTGCTCGCGACCTTTAGCGATAAGATCTTTAATGCCGGATTGTTGTTTTTGAGTAACGTCGGTCATAGTTTTCTAATACTGTTTTGAGGCTGAAAAATAGCGCGCAATTATAGCTGAAAATCTCACCCTTGTCTGAAGTTATTTGACGGTTTAGATCAGTTACGCTTAATTTCTCATACTAGACTACAAGTCTTTGTTTTATCTTATTTTTTAATTCAATATTTTGAATGTCATCGCCCAGTTGCATATGAATTTTCAGCAGCTGTTTTATTTGTCGTTCGGTGAGGGTTTCTTGAGACAGTAAAAAAGTCGCTTTTCTCTCGCCGGGCAAAGCCTCAAAAGCGTCGCGCAGCACATGGGTCAAAGTGTCAGTAAATTCCTGATCATCGTCGCGTCCAGTGCCTTTGGGTGGCTGGTGTAGTTCACTTCCGGCAAGTGTTTTTAATAGCTGTAGCTCTTGTTGATCGCCATTGCTGGCTTGCCAGCGCGCGAAGATATGCGAGGTTTTCGTGCACTGCGTCTCGCTGTTAATCAGCGAGAGAATTTTTAGAAACAGTGCCATATCAATATCGGCAGAGACACTGAGAATCTCAATATCTTCGACATATTCGGCCAGCTGTGGGTGGTTTATCAGTAGTGCGGTCAGAAATTTCACCGGCGATAAACGAATCTTGTTGGTGCGAGCAGTTATGGTTTCAGGATAGGGCTCGTAATCCACGCCGCCGTATATTTCTGGTGGTTCCTCGCCCATTGGTTCGGGATGCTGGGCTTGTGGGCTGCTGGGTTCAGCGCTGTATTGCTGTGGCGGTTTATGGGTGGCCACATAGTCACGCAAATTGTCTGCCGAGATACCCGTGCGGCGTGACAGCTCTTCAAGCATTAGCTGTCGAAATACACCCTGAGGAATGCGATTAATCTGCGGCGCGCAGACTTTACTTAGTCGTGCCTTGCCATCTGCTGTGCTGTCGTCAATGCCGTCGCTGAGTTGATCAAATAAAAATTCAGAGAGGGGCAGCGCGCTGTCTACCTGGGCCATAAAGGCCTCTTTGCCAAGCTTGCGAACCATGGTGTCTGGATCTTCGCCATCGGGCAGGAACAGAAACTTGGCTGATACGCCGTCGCGCATTTCTGGCAGCGCGGTTTCTAGGGCCCGGGCGGCGGCTTTGCGGCCAGCTTTGTCACCATCGAAACAAAATACCATCTCTGAGGTGTAGCGGAAGATTTTTTGCAGATGACTTTCGGTTAGCGCTGTACCCAGGGTCGCGACGGCATTATTGATCTCAAATTGGGCTAGGGCAATAACATCCATATAGCCCTCTACCATAATCAGGCAGGGGATCTCTTTGAGTTTCTGGCGCGCCTCGTAAAGTCCATAGAGCTCTCTACCTTTATGAAAGACCGGCGTCTCTGGGGAGTTGAGGTATTTTGGCTTGCTGTCATCTAAAACCCGGCCGCCAAAGCCAACGGTGCGTCCACGCTGATCACGAATTGGAAAGGTGATGCGGTGGCGAAATCGGTCGTACTGTTTTTTCTCTTCGGGCTTGGTGACTAACATGCCGGATTCATCGAGCAGGCCGATGCGCTCTGGGTCAGTGCCGACAGCTTTTAGCAGATTGTCCCACCCGGGTGGCGCATAGCCGACACCGTATTGACCGGCTACTTGGCCGCTTAGGCCTCGTCCTTTTAGGTATTCGACAGCACCAGCGGCGGCCTGATGTTGGCGCAGTTGTTGGCGGAAGTATTTGTCGGACTCGCCGAGTACTGAATAGAGGCTGTCTTTTTGCCTGCTGACTTGCGCGTCCTGTGCGGCTTCACGGGGAATTTCTAGGCCGGCATTTTTGGCGAGCATTTCTACTGCGGGCAAAAAGTCGAGGCGGTCAAATTCCATCACAAAGCCAAGCGCGTTGCCGCCAGCGCCACAGCCAAAGCAGTAATAAAACTGTTTGTCTTGGGCGACGGTAAACGAGGGGCTTTTTTCTTCGTGAAAGGGGCAGCAGGCTTTGTAGTTCTTGCCGGCTTTTTTTAGATCAACACGACCACTGACCACATCGACTATGTCAATGCGGTCAAGCAGGTCATCGATAAATGTTTGTGGTATTCGTCCGGCCATTGGCGCTACAAGATGCTCTATTTTGATGGCTATAGTGTAACGCCTTCGTCGGCGAAATAAACTAGCGGTGGTGTTCTGCGGTTGGAGCTGGCTCAGAGCTTTTTATCCGCTCAGGGCTTTTATCCGCTCGGGGCTGCTTATCAACTAAGGGCTTTCTATCAGCTCAGGGCTTTCTTAATCAGACCACTGACAGCGCCGGCATCTGCGCGACCCTGAATTTTTGGTTTGATAATTCCCATCACCTTACCCATGTCGCGCATTGACTCAGCACCGGTTGTGGCAATGGCTTGCTGGATAAGCTCGGCGATTTCTGCTTCGGTTAATGCCGCGGGCAAAAAGTCCTGAATAACCTTGATCTCGGCGATTTCAATATCAGCGAGTTCCTGACGACCGGCACTTTCGTACTGGGTGATAGAGTCGCGGCGCTGTTTGACCATCTTGTCCAGTATCACCAGCATGCGCTCGTCATCAATCTCAATTCTCTCGTCTACTTCGATGCGCTTTACTTCTGCCAGCATCAGGCGAATAGCACCTAGGCGCTCTTTGTCTTTGGCGCGCATGGCATCTTTCATGGCATCGGTCAGTTGCTTCTTTAATGACATAGTTGTTCTCCTTGTTATAAAAAGCTCAGGGCTATTATAAGGCAGCTCAGGGCTGTATTTAAAAAAGCTCAGGGCTGTATGTAAAGTAGAATTATTGTTTTCCAGAAACACAAAAAGCGCCGGTCAGGCGCTCTTTGCTTTAACTCAAAAGTTAACTCTCTTGTTAGAGAGTTTAGCTTAGTAGAGTCGAGTAAACTTGCGTGATTCGCGAGATACTTTTTTCTGGTTGCGCTTAACAGCGGCAGCAGCTTTACGCTTGCGTTCCCATGTGGGTTTCTCGTAAAACTCACAGCTGCGTACTTTAGCCAGAATACCGGCTTTCTCGCATGAACGTTTGAAGCGACGTAGTGCTACGTCAAAGGGCTCGTTTTCTTTAAGGCGAACGCTTGGCATCTATTATAAATCCTGTTTATTGGTCATATTTGGTTATTTACAGTGTCGTTTTAAACGACCTGTCGCTAAAAACTAATTTTCAGCTGACTCTTAAGGGCGCGTAGTCTATACACATAGCCTGATTGATGCAAAGCTTTTTACACCCTTTCAGCCGGTTAATTGCTTAGGACAAAGTACCGGTTCACACGGGGCTGCAGAGGGTTTAAAGTTACCCCTTCTGGTAGCCGCAGTGTAAAGGCTGTCAATGTCCGTAAATAATGCTTCAGGGCTAGATTAAATGCTTGTGTTAGGAATAGAAACATCCTGTGATGAAACCGGCGTTGCTGTCTATGACAGTGAGCAGGGGCTATTGGCCCATACGCTGTACTCTCAGGTAAAGCTTCATGCGGAATACGGGGGTGTAGTGCCGGAACTCGCCTCACGGGACCATGTGCGCAAGATTTTGCCAATGCTGGAAAAGGTTTTGGCCGAGGCCAATATCAGTAAAACTGATCTCGATGGCATTGCCTACACCGCTGGCCCCGGGCTAATGGGGGCCTTAATGGTCGGTGGCTCTGTGGCAACGGCGATGGCTTACAGCCTTAAAATACCGGTGCTCGGTGTGCATCATATGGAGGGTCATCTGTTGGCTCCGATGCTTGAGGAAAACCCTCCGGCTTTTCCCTTTGTTGCACTGCTGGTTTCCGGAGGTCACACCCAGCTGGTCTCAGTCACCGCGATTGGTGAGTATCAGCTGCTCGGTGAGTCAATTGATGACGCAGCGGGTGAAGCCTTTGATAAAACCGCCAAATTACTCGATCTGGAATATCCCGGTGGGCCGCGACTGGCCGCTATGGCGGAGTCCGGTAATATTGAAAGGTTTACGTTTCCGCGGCCAATGACCGATCGACCGGGTCTGGAATTTAGTTTTTCAGGCTTAAAAACCTACACTCGCAACCTAATCGAAAAAAACCGTGGTGGTGATGTGCTTCCCGATGATCAGACCATGGCGGATATCTGTGCTGGGTTTCAGGAGGCGGTGGTCGATACGCTGGTGATTAAATGTCGCAGAGCCATGCAGCAGACCTCAATGAAAACACTGGTGATTGCCGGTGGCGTTTCAGCTAATACGCGATTGCGGGAAAAACTTGAAGTAGCGCTGGGCAAGGACGGCGCAAAAGTATTCTATGCCCGCCATGAGTTTTGCACTGATAATGGTGCGATGATCGCCTATGCGGGCTGCCAGCGCCTTCTGGCCGGCGAAAAAAATAAACTGGAAATCTCGGCAACGCCGCGTTGGCCATTGGATCAACTGATACAGCCACAGGAAAGAATTTAATGGATATTGTTTATATAAGAGATCTGCGAGTCGAGACCATTATTGGTATCTACGATTGGGAGCGCGAGGTAAAGCAGATTGTCAGTCTCGATCTGGAGATGGCTCACGATATTCGCAAGGCCGCTGAAACTGACGATATTCAGTATGCCCTGAATTACAAGTCGATCGCCAAGCGCTTGATCAAGTTTATTGAAGACAGCGAGTTTTTACTGGTTGAGCGCATGGCTGAGGAAGTCGCCGGCATTGTCACCAATGAATTTTCTGTGCCCTGGTTGAAGCTACGTGTCAGTAAGCCGGGAGCCCTCAGAGGCTCTCAGGATGTGGGTATTTTAATCGAGCGCGGAGTAAAGCCCTAATGGCATTGATCTACCTCAGTCTGGGTAGCAATATTGATCGCCATTGGCGTATCACTGCGGCGCTGGATGCGCTGGCAGAAAACTTTGGTGAGCTGGTGATTTCGTCAGTTTACGAAAGCGAGTCAGTGGGATTTGCAGGGGATAGTTTTTTCAATCTGGTCGTCGGTATCCACTCATCACTGACAGTGGGGCAGGTCTCTAAAATTCTTAAAGAAATTGAAGACCAGAATGGCCGCGATCGCAGTGGTCCGCGCTTTGGTCCGCGCAGCTTGGATATCGATATTTTAACGGTCGACGCTATTAGTGGTGAGATCGACGGCATCCAACTGCCCCGCGATGAAGTATTAAAAAATGCCTTTGTGTTGCTGCCGCTTGCCGAAATAGCCGCGCAGGCTGAACACCCGCTAAGCAAGCAGAGCTACTCCCATCACTGGCAGCAATTTGATAAAAACAAACAGAGGCTATGGCCAGTAGAGTTTATCTGGCGCGGTGAAAATATCACCGCTGCAAGCTAATTTATTGACTGTAAGTCCGCTAATTTAACCCTGTACCACACAGATATAAATCCACAGGCTATACTGATTCTGACTATCTTCCGAGCAATGATGCTCATTTACCTCTCAATGGATTAATTATGAAAAATATTGCCGCTAGCCTTACATCCCTCTTTTGCCTTATTGCACTGCAAGCCTGCACCACATTTGACCCCTATACCGGCGATGCAAAGACCACCAAAACCGCTATTGGTGCCAGTATTGGTGCTGGTGTCGGCGCAGTAATTGCCTATATCGATAACAAAGATGAAGATAGTCGGCAACGCAATAAACGTATTCTTGCCGCGGCAGGTGGCGGTGCTGCTATCGGGGGTGGCATTGGCTACTACATGGATGCTCAGGAAGCCAAGCTGCGCGCGCAGTTGCGTGGTAGCGGCGTCAGCGTCGAGCGAGTTGGCGATAATATTAATTTGATCATGCCCGGCAATATTACCTTTGCGACCAATAGCGCCAATATCAATGCGGAGTTTTATGCTGTGCTTGATTCAGTGGCCCTGGTCATTACTGAGTACGATAAGACACTGGTTGTTGTTGCCGGTCATACCGACAGTGATGGCAGTGACAGTTTCAACCGTGAGCTTTCGCAAAGACGTGCAGGGTCGGTATCGGACTATTTTATTTCCCAACGAGTCCTGCCAGTGCGCCTTGAAACCGTTGGCTTTGGTGAAGCTCAGCCAGTCGCCGAGAACAATAGTGCTGAGGGTAAGCAGCTTAATCGCCGTGTGGAAATCACTCTGTTGCCGATTACTGAATAGGAATACTGGGGTCGGTTTTGCCGGCACTTTATTTAGGTAATTTCAGATCAAATTTACGAAGCAAGGATGCTATCGATGTCACTATCTACTAAAATCTCCTCTAAAGAGAACTCCTCTAAAGAGAGCAGGGCTAAACAGCGCTCAACTCAAAATTACCCCAAACTTTTTATTTCCTACAGTCAAACTGATGATTGCCACAATGACTGGGTGGTCGCTCTTGCTAAGCGCCTACTAGACGATGGCGTTGAAGTCATAATGGATCACTGGGACCTGAAATATGGTCATGAGATGTTCGCTTTTATGGAGCAAATGGTCACTGACCCAGCAGTGGATAAAGTACTTATTGTTTGTGACAAGCTATACAAAGAGAAGGCCGATGGAAGAATCGGTGGAGTGGGTAAAGAAGTAGAGTTGATGGTCAATTGCCTTGTCAATGACACCACTCAAGAGAAATTTTTTGCTCTCGCCTGTGAAAAAAATGACGATGGCAATGGCTGTATTCCCGCTTATTTAAACTCGCGGTTTTATATTGATTTTTCTGTCGGGGAAGATTTTGAGCTCAACTACGATCGGCTACTTTATTTTGTTTACGGTCGTGAGTATCACAAAAAACCTCCTCGAGGCTCGATTCCTGAGCGTCTAATGGGCGAGGAGGACAAACAATCGCCCAGAGAGAGAGGGGTGACAGCAAGAGACAATATATCGGCGCAACCCACCCCGTTTGGTGATGCCCTCAATCTGATTTACGCTAATGCAAAAAATTTTAAAACAGCGAAAGGTTGGCTTTCAGGGGCGACTGGCGAAACTGATTCTGAAACTCTAGCGCTTCAAACTGGCAAAGGCTTTAGCGATGTGTCTCTGGTCTCCTCGTGCTTTCAGCAGAGTGAAGTATTACTTGAACATATACTTGACGGGCTTATGGCGCGTAAGAGCTCAAGTCATGGCATCAAAGATTATCTAAGGGTGATCTGCTCAGCCTTCAACGCCAACTCCTGTACTTTCATAGAGAATATGGACGTGTTTCATACCAGTAAGCGAGGAAAGGTGTCTGCGCGGCAAATTAAGATTCTTTGCGAGGAGTATAGCGAGCTATTCGAGCAAAATTTAGCGTTGGTATTCAATGCTTCGCGTTCGATTTTTAAAAATAATTCTGCCTATGTGCCGCTGACTTTTGACAGGGCAGCCAGTGCCGACAGTGAGGACCAAGTGGTCGGCCTACTGATCAATGGTATTGATAAAGGGATTAAAATTGATGCAAGTTTTCAGATAGTCCTGTCGTCGATTTATGAAAAAACCAATGGCTTCAGTGACAGCCCTGACGCTGATCAAATACGTATGCATGTCTATGATAATTTCAAGGCGGTTTATAACTTTGTCAGTGATGAAATGTACGAGCGCCGTTATGGGATGTTCAAACAACAACTCAGCTCAGTGGATGTTCATTTCGAGCCCATTATCCAGTTTAGCGCCTCCGGCAAGAGCTTTAATATTATTGGCTTTGAGGCTTTGGCGCGGGTCGATAATCGGGTTCCGGGTTGGCTGTTTAAGGCCGCAGAGCTATGGGGTTTAAGGTTTCAGACTCAGCTTGATATTTATATTTTAAGAACCGCACTAACCAAATATCTCGACCAGTTGGTTAAGAGTAAGCGTCGCTCCTTTAGTCAATTAATGCTGCTCACGGTCAACCTATACTCCAGTACCATCCTTCGCGCCGGTTATAGAGATGAGCTGTATAAAATACTCGAAGAACTGAAATTTCCCGGTGACAAGCTGGTGTTGGAATTATCTGAAAAGGGCGTGATTAGAGCCGGTGACAATGAAGATGAAACCCTAGGAGCCTTTATAAAAGCTAAAGAAGAGCTGAAAGAAAAACGCGTACAAATAGCCATTGATGACTTTGGTGCCGGCTATAGTTCGCTGCTTAGGGTGCAAAAGATTATGCCCGATTTTGTCAAAGTTGATCGCGAGGTGCTGTTGTATCAGCCGGCTTTCGCTGCCGAGATGATCGCTCAGTTAGTCAGCACTAAGGATGCATCCCACAATCGGCTGTTTCGAATTATTGTCGAAGGGCTGGATGAAGAAGTGGAAGAGAATATTTCTCTTTCAACGCTGGTCAATGACCTGGAAGTGGATTATATCCAAGGCCATGCGCTGGCCATGGCAAACCATGAGGCACAGGATCGTCTGGACAAGGCCAAACACGATGAGATTAAGCAGAAGTTGGGCTGGTAGACAGCGCAGCTAGAGACTGTTTGAGCTACCGCCATCCACGGCGATGGTCTGGCCGGTCATATAGCTGGCGTTAACCCCTAGAAAAAAGACGGTCTCGGCAATATCCCCCTCGCAACCCAAACGACCCATAGGCACTTTACTGAGCACGGAATCCTGCTTGTCAGTATCGTCCTGTTCGTGTTCAGGCCAGAGTATGGCGCCGGGAGCTACACTGTTGACGCGCACATTGGGTGCCAATTCCACAGCCATCGACTTTGTCATGGCGATATTGCCAGCCTTGGCGATTGAATAGATTGGGTGGCTTTTAAGGGTCTGGCGAGCGTGCATATCCGAGATATTAACAATGCTGCCATGAGTCTTTTGCAGCTGTGGTGCCAGACCTTGGGTCAGGAAAAACGGCCCTTTGAGGTTGCTGTTAATCAGATCATCCCACTGTTGATCGTTGCAGCCTGCAAGTGGTGTCGGGTAAAAGCTCGAGGCGTTGTTGACCAGCACATCCAGACGGCCCAGGGAATCCACTAGATCAATAATCTTTTCTAGGCCCTGCCTATCGTTAAGATCGGCCTGCACCAGCAGGCAGCTGTTGTCGCGCAGATGATTAAATTTTTCGCAGAGTTTGTCGGCATCACTGGCCGAGCGGTTGTAGTGAATAATTACCTGATAGCCAGCAGCGTGAAAGAGCTCAGCGGTCGCGGCACCAATGCGTCTTGCAGCGCCAGTAATCAGCACGACTGGTGGGGTGTTTTGAACTCTAGGGTTTTCTGTATGGGTCATAGTTAGCTCGCGCTGTAGGTTTGTTTTAGCTCGCACTATAGTTCTGTTTAAGCTCTGCGATGCATGCAATACGGCGCAGACTCAATTGGCGACCAATCTCAGCGCCTTCAATACCAGATTTCACCAGATCGGCGATACTGATGCCCATGGCTTTATCTAGTGCCGCACGCAGATATTCCGCAGACGGGTAATCGCGTTCTTCAAACCCTTTCCGACCGCGGGCATCAGCCTCGCAGCAGAGAATAAAGTCTTCGAGTTTATCGCTGGATTTAAGCGCACCGACACCTTTTAAAACAGCCAAAATTAACTCGGGCTCAAGCTCCAGCGCTTTGTGGCACATCAGGTGATACTCGGTCACTGCCAGAGCCAGCTGACGAAAATGGTTGGGTACTTTTAAGCGGTCACAGAGGCGGTCGACCAACGTGACACCGCGAGCTTCATGCCCGGAGTGGCTGGGTAAAATATGATCCGGTGTAATACCCTTGCCGAGATCGTGAACCAGAACCGCAAAGCGGGCAACACTACTGTCAGACAGCTTTACCGCTTGCTGTAATGCCATCAATGTATGGATGCCAGTATCAATCTCTGGGTGATAATCCGCCCGCTGGGGTACCCCAAACAGACAGTCGACTTCCGGGAATAGAGCTTTTAGCGCGCCGCACTCTCTCAGGGTTTGAATATAGATATCCGGCGATCGCTCGCCCAGAGCGCGCTCGGTCTCTTTCCAAACCCGCTCGGCAACCAGATAGCCGAGCTCGCCGCTGTCGGTGATCGACGCCATTAACGACAGAGTTTCAGGGGCAATGGTAAAGCCGAGGTGGTGGTAGCGAGCGGCAAAGCGCGCTACCCGCAACACTCGCAGGGGATCTTCTGTAAAGGCGTCGGAGACATGGCGAAGCAGTTTGTCACTGAGGTCGCGCTGACCGCCATAGGGGTCAATAAGAGAGCCGTCTTCATTTTCAGCCATGGCATTGATTGTTAGGTCGCGGCGGACTAAATCCTCTTCCAGGCTGATATCTTGGTCAGCGTGAAAGGTAAATCCCTGATAACCATGGCCCGATTTTCGCTCCGTGCGCGCCAAGGCATACTCCTCACCGGTCTCCGGTTTAATAAAAACCGGAAAGTCACTGCCCACAGGGACATAGTTGAGGTCGACCATTTTCTGCGGGGTTGCGCCAACTACAACCCAGTCATTCTCATCACTGGGGTAATTAAGTAGTCTGTCGCGAACGGCGCCGCCGACTCGGTAGATTTTCATCAGGGGTTCCAATGCTCAAAGCCATTATATTTTTTATAATAGTCAATATTAAAGCATTGTAAGACGCGCCGCAGTTCACCTCAATCAATAACCTGCGGGCAGGGGTTATTCACATTCTTCTGGGTTTGAAATCAACAGCTCAAGGCCCGGTATATCAACCAGCTCAACTTCTTTTTTGTTGACAATCAAGTAGCCCTTTTTCTGAAAATGGCTAAAGCCACGGCTGACCGTTTCAACAGTTAGTCCTAAATAGTTACTGATTTCACTACGTGACATAGGTAATCGAAAACGTGTAGGCGAGAGTTTTTGTTGAGCGAGTCGGGCAGAGATACTCATCAGCAAACTGGCGAGGCGCTGATGGGCAGTATTTCCCGCCAACAGTGCAATCAGTTTTTGATCGGCGGTGATCTCTCGGCCGATCAGTTTCATCATATGTTTGTGTATGGAGGGAATGGTCGTGCTTAATAACTCCAGCTGACTGTAGGGTATTTCGCAGACCGAGGTGGTTTCCATCGCTATAGCCGTATTTTGATAAAGGCCCTCAGCAAGGCCATCCCAGCCAAAAATTTCGCCAGGCAGATAAAACCCTGTCACCTGCTCTCGGCCATCGTTGTCGATACAGAATGACTTGATCGAACCGCTGCGAACAGCGTAGACGGCGGTGAATTTGTCAGCACTGTTAAAAACCGCTTGTCTCGCTTGAAAGGGGCTGCCGCGCTGAATCACCTGATCTAGCTTATAAAGCTCTTCAGACCTGAGGGATAGGGGGATGCACAGTGAGCTCATGCGGCAGTCACGACAGCTGACCGGATTGTTATAGACATTCTCTATATTTTTCAAAGTATCATCCTTAATTAACTTAAATTCCAAACACAAGCCCTTGAATACAAGCCCTTAAGCACAAGTATAGACGCTGGGTTGATCTACATCAGTTTGATTTTCACTGGTTTAGAGTTTGCCGACTACACTAAAAATAGTGTCGATATAGTCTTTTTATAAGGGGATAGAATGAACAATATACTGGTAGTTTTGGATGGTTCGGAGAGTGATGAGCATGTTTTGGGGCAGGCTGTTCAGGTAGCGACGACCAATGGCGCAGATATCCATTTATTTATGGTTGTCTACGACAACATCGAAGAGCTAAATCGCTATGTTGGCTTTGATAATTATGCCGATGTAAAGCAGGCGATTTTGGATGATGCCGAAGTTAAGCTGCGCGTGTTGACCGATAAATTTGGCGGCAAGTTCTCATCGACAATGCACTGGGGACGGCGCTGGCATTTCAGAGTTGTTGTCGAAGCGAAAAACATGTCCGCAGACTTAATTGTCAAAGCAGTGCATCGCCACTCTCGTATAGCCGAGTTCTTGCATACTCCAGAAGACTGGCATCTGCTTCGCGAAGCCAGCTGCCCTGTATGGCTAGTCAATGACGCTGCGGAACATATAAATAAGGTGGTGGCAGCCTTTAGCACCCTAGAAGAAACACCAGAACACCGCCAACTGGGTGAGCGAGTACTGCTAAAAGCCCGTGATCTATCAACGGCTCTCGGTGTAAAACTCCAGGTAGTGTCGGTGATCCCGGACTGGTTAAACTCTCAGGCGATGATTGCGCCGGTTCCCGCAATGCCAGGACAATTTCCCTATGCGCTGGCCGATTTGGGTCAGGAGGCTCTGGAGCGTGCCCAACAGTTACTCAATGAGTCCCTGGAAAAAATAGGTATCGAAGCGGATGTTGCCGAAGTGAGAACCGGCCTGGTCGATATTGAAATGGCTGATGCCGTGGGTGCTAAGGGTGTGCTCGTTATCGGCAGCGCCGCAGCCCGTAGTCTGCCGGGCAAGGTGGCTGCCAAATTATTTGGCAACACCTCGGAAAAAGTGATTCATCATGTGCTCGGTGATGTGCTGGTGGTGCACTGAGCGGCTGATTGTCCATTATTGCTATTTCTCAAGCGGCTTACCCCAGAGTTCCTCCAGCCGTTTGTCACGCCCACAGCCCCAGCGATAATAGTTGTAGCGCAAAGGATTTTTCAAATAGTAATCCTGATGGTAGTCCTCCGCGGGGTAAAAAATACTCGCAGCAGTGATTTTTGTCGCTATCGGAGCGCCCAAAACGGCACTGTTGTTGAGTGCGCGATGGGACTGCACTGCAGTCTCTCTCTGCTTTTCGCTGTGATAGAAAATTTCACTGCGATACTGTTGGCCGCGATCACAGAACTGCCCGCCGCCATCAATAGGGTCGATACTTTTCCAGAAAAATTCCATAAGTGTCGAATAGCTGATTTTCTGGCTGTCAAAGGTAATCTGAACCCCTTCGGTATGACCTGTGTTGCCAGAGGAAACCTGTTTGTAGGTCGGGTTTTTTAGATGTCCGCCAATGTAGCCAGAGCTAACGGCAATAACCCCGTCGAGCTTTTCAAAATCACTTTCTGAACACCAAAAACAACCGCCGGCAAAGGTCGCCGTCTGCTCCTCAGCATGGCTTGCAGATGTACAGGCGATGGCAAGAAAAGCTGTAAACAAAACGTAATAACGACGTCGATTAATACTTGGCAGTAAGAGCGACTTATTTTTCATGGTGAACTTTACTCTCTATAGAGGAGGGGATACCCACGGTATGTCAGTGGTCGGTTTTTTTATATACGGTTGGTCTGTTGTTAGTGGTTTGACCGTAAAAGTTAGCAGAGTTCAAAGACAAAAGTTCATATAGTTTTTTAGAAGCGGGTTTAACCGGTTAGAAATATCCGAGGCAATAAAGGTAAAAGTGATGATCGACTTAGAAAATCTGGATTTTGACAGTAACCTTAATGGGGTGGAAGCACCGTCATTCGAGCAAAAGCAGCAGGCAACCTTTAATGTCGACACGCGACGCCATCTCGAAGAGCGGCTTGAAGCGTCACGGCTGGAAAAGCAAACTCAAGACTATGACTATGACTTTGATCTGGATTAGCCCGCTAATTTAGGCTGATAGTTTAAAACCGAGCAGCAATTAAAGCGGTTGATTATTTAGCAACATTTGTAAGCTATTTTTGGCATAATACTCGACCAAGAAAATTCATCGAGCTCGGGAACTTCCGTTGTCGCAATCAACCCTTCTAAAAGTAGATAATCTCGCCTTTGAGCGTGATGACAGCTGCCTGTTTGAGAATATTAATCTCAGCCTGAACAGTGGTGAGATACTACAGATTGAAGGCGCCAATGGAAGTGGTAAAACTACCCTGCTACGGCTGCTGACAACAGCACTGCAGCCAAGTGCTGGAGGCATTCTCTACAAAGGCGTAGCCCTATCCCAGTGCCGTTATCAATACCTCTCCAATATGCTTTATATCGGCCATCAACCGGCGGTTAAATTAACTCTCACCGCAGAGGAAAATCTGCGCTGGATGGTCGCCAGCTCAGCCAAGATAAATCAGCTGTCAATCGATGAGGCGTTGGATGGCGTAGGCCTTTCTGGTTACAGCGATATTCCCTGTTACGCACTGTCTGCGGGTCAGCACCGGCGAGTGGCGCTGGCGCGACTATTAATTAGTGAGGCTGAACTCTGGTATCTCGACGAACCCTTTACCGCTATCGATAAGCAGGGTGTCAGTTTTTTAGAGGCTCGCCTGCAAGAACATCTTCATCGCGGTGGCGCGGTCCTACTGTCCAGCCATCAAGATCTGGCAATCGACAACCTGCGTAAATATAGTCTGAGTTCACAGGCGGGGCAGACGCAATAATGGCCCAGTCAATTAACAGTGGCTTCACCCCATGGTTAAAGCGCGATTTACTTCTGGCCTATCGACGCCGAGGTGAAGTAGCCAGCCCGCTGGTGTTTTTTGTTATGGTATCCACCCTGATCCCCCTCGGCCTAACCCCCGAGTCTGCGCAACTGGCAGAAATTGCAGCAGGGATGATCTGGGTAATGGCACTACTGGCAACACTATTATCAGTCGACGGTTTATTTGCCAGTGATTATCAGGATGGTTCCCTAGAGCAGCTGTTGATTTCACCGCAATTACTGCCCATGCCATTGCTGGGAAAAATTACCGCCCACTGGCTGACCACCGGTCTACCCCTCACGCTAGTTTCACCGCTGCTGGGGTTAATGCTGTCACTGCCGGCCGCCGGTTATCTGCCAATGCTCTGCAGTTTGGCACTGGGCACCGCTTGCTTGAGTCTGACTGGTGCAGTGGGAGCCGCGTTGACAGTATCGTTGCGCAAAGGTGGGCTATTGCTGTCTTTGCTAGTGATGCCAATGTATATGCCAGTCATTATTTTTGGCTCAGCGACCATCAGCTATGCCATTGATGGACTTAACTGGCTGCCACCACTAGCCATACTCGGGGCGCTATTTGCCGCCTCTGTAGCACTTTGTCCGCTGGCCGCGGCTGGTGCGCTGCGCATTACTAGCGCCAATTAGAGAAAGGAAAAGATATGAGTTGGCAATGGTTTCACCGCCTTGGATCACCGCGCTGGTTTTATCAGACCAGCACGCGTTGGTTGCCTCTGCTCGCCCTGATTGCGGCAGCTGTTCTGGTGAGCGGATTGGTCTGGGGACTGGCCTTTGCGCCTGCGGACGCCAAGCAGGGCAATAGTTTTCGAATTATCTATATCCATGTGCCAGCCTCATTTTTAGCTCTTGCTGGTTACTATATTATGGCCATCGCCGGCGCTGTGGGTCTGATTTGGAAAATGAAGCTCTCTTATATGGTGATGAAGTCAGCTGCACCAATCGGAGCCGCGCTAACATTTATCGCGCTATTTACTGGCGCTATCTGGGGCAAGCCGACCTGGGGTGCCTACTGGGTTTGGGATGCTCGCATCACCTCAATGTTAATTTTACTGTTTCTGTATCTCGGTGTAATGGCCCTACAGTACGCCTATCACAGTATTGATGCCGCCAGTAAAGCCGGCGCCATTTTGGCACTGGTCGGCACAGTCAATATTCCGATTATCTATAAATCCGTGGACTGGTGGTACACCTTGCATCAGCCCGCAACCATCAAATTCACCTCTGCGCCGAGTATGCATATAGATATGTTTCTGCCGCTGCTGGTAATGATCGTCGGCTTTTATCTCTTTTATGCCGTGGCGCTCATATTGCACACCCGCAGCGAGATACTGCGCCGTGAACGCAAAACCGCCTGGGTGCGAGAACTGGTGCAGCCCAATGTTGGGGAAAAGGCATAATGATGCAAATGTACTTCGCGAGCTTTCAGGACTTACTGATAATGGACGGCCACGGTATCTATGTCTGGTCGGCAGTCATTCTCTCTCTGCTGGTGTTGGTCTGGCTGATAGTTGTGCCGCTACTTAGTCGTCGCGCACTGCTTAAAGATATAGCCAGAGATGTTCTCCGCGAGCGTGCTCGCCAATCTTCATCAAAAAATAATCAGGGAGAGGTCTGATGCATCCACTGCGCAAACAGCGTCTGCAATTAGTTATTTTAATTGTGGTTGCCGCCACTGTTGTCGTCGGGCTGGTTCTCTATATGCTGCGTGAAAACGGCAACTTCTTTTACACACCGACCCAGATTATTTCTGGTGAAGCACCGCAGAATGTCTATTTGCGAGCCGGTGGTATGGTCGTTGACGGCAGTTTGCAGCGCGCTGATGACTCCCTCTGGGTGCAGTTTAAGGTTACCGATGGCGTAGAGATATTGACCGTTGAGCACACCGGCATACTGCCAGACCTATTTGCCGAGGGCGAAGCGGCGATAGCCTCTGGGAAAGTCGATGAAAATTTGGTGTTGCAGGCCACTCAGATACTCGCCAAACACGATGAAAACTACACTCCACCCGAAGTTGCCGAGGCGATGAATGAAGCCTATGCGCGCAAGCAGGAAACGCTTAAGGGTGAGAATAAAAGCACTGAGAATAAATACTATAGGGGCAGCGTAGAATGACAGCCGAGTTAGGTCATGGAGCATTAATTGTCGCCCTCTGTTTGGCAGTGATTCAGGCGATAGTGCCTATGGTCGGCTCCTTTGCCGGCTACCGCTCATGGATGCGGCTGGGCCACTCACTGGCCCTCGGTCAGTTTGTTATTTTAGCCATCTCATTTGCCTGCCTAGCAACCGCCTTTCTGCAAGATGATTTTTCCCTGCAATACGTTGCCAACAACTCCAACAGTCTGCTGCCGGATCATTTCAAGTTTAGTGCTGTCTGGGGTGCCCACGAGGGATCACTGCTGCTCTGGGCGTTGATACTGGCTGGCTGGTCTGCTGCCGTAGCAATTTACAGTCGTCATCTACCGCTGGTTTTATCGGCACGTGTCCTGTCAATCCTCGGGGCTATCGCCGTTGGTTTCGCGCTGTTTTTATTGCTCACCTCAAATCCTTTTGCGCGTATTTTGCCGTTCTCTCCAATCGAAGGCGGTGATCTAAATCCACTGTTGCAGGATATAGGTCTGATCGTCCATCCACCGATGTTGTATATGGGTTACGTTGGTTTCTCTGTGCCTTTCGCCTTTGCTGTCGCAGCCTTAATCGGCGGTCAATTTGACAGCGCCTGGGCGCGCTGGTCTCGACCTTGGATCAATACTGCATGGGTCTTTTTAACCATTGGCATCACCTTGGGTAGCTGGTGGGCCTATTACGAATTGGGTTGGGGCGGCTGGTGGTTTTGGGATCCGGTCGAAAATGCCTCGTTTATGCCATGGCTGGTCGGCACCGCATTAGTCCACAGTATTTCTGCCACGGAAAAACGCGGTGTATTTCGCAGTTGGACATTACTGCTGGCGATACTGGCGTTTTCGCTGAGTCTGCTCGGAACCTTCCTGGTGCGCTCCGGCGTCCTGACCTCAGTGCATGCTTTCGCCAGTGATCCCGAGCGCGGTGTGTTTATTCTTGCTTTCTTGGGGCTGGTGGTCGGCGGCTCGCTGCTGTTATTTGCCCTGCGCGGCCCGGCGATGCAAAGTCAGTCCGGACAATCAGAGACGGCAAGCTACAGTGCTTTGTCACGCGAGATGCACCTGCTGTTCAATAATATTTTACTGGTCACCGCCACAGCGATGATCCTTGTTGGCACTCTCTATCCGTTGATTGCCGATGTGTTAAATATGGGCAAAATATCCGTGGGCCCACCGTACTTTAATTTTTTCTTTGTGCCACTCACCCTCGGTTTAATGATCGCCATGGGGTTTGCGGTATTCTCGCGCTGGAAAAAGACCGATGCGCAGATGCTTCGTCAGCGAGGCGCGCTTCCCTTGTTGGTCAGCCTAGTAGCAGCCCTAGTACTGCCACTGTTTTTGGCTGAAGAGATATCCTGGTCTAGCTACTCCATCAGTGCCGTGATTACCTTGGGTATCAGCCTTTGGGTGGTGACGATGAGCGCTGAAGATCTCTGGCTAAAAACCAATGGCCTTAAAATCAGCAGCATCAAAAAACTCTCCGCCAGCTACTGGGGCATGCTCTGCGCCCATATAGGCATAGCAGTCTGCGCGGTGGGTGTTGGGCTGAGTACTGTTTATGATGTGCAAAAAGATCTGCGTATGGTGCCGGGAGACAGCCAAGTTGTTGCCGGCTATGAATTCCGCTTTGATCGTTTGGATAATGTGCAGGGGCCAAACTATATGGCCAGCCGCGGACAGATATCGGTGTTTAAAAACGCCAAGCAAATCGCTGTGCTGTACCCGGAAAAACGCAATTACAGTGCCCGCAACCAAGTGATGACCGAAGCGGATATAGATGGCAGTATTAGCCGCGATCTCTATGTGTCTCTCGGTGAACCTTTAAGAGGTGATGCCTGGGCCATCCGCCTACATGTGAAACCATTTGTGCGCTGTATCTGGCTTGGCGGCATTATGATCGGCCTCGGCGGATTGCTCGCGGTTATGGATAAGCGCTACCGCCGTAGACGTGTTCAGAAGAGCGCAGTAGTCGGTAAACAAGGCGCGGTTGAAGCATGAATAGATTAACGCTTTTTATCCCACTGCTGGTTTGCGGAGCGCTAGGCGCATTCCTGTTTTCGAGTCTTGGTAAAGATCCTCAGGAACTGCCATCGGCACTCGTCGGCCAGCCTTTCCCGGCATTTCTTCTTGAAGAACTCCATGACTCGCAGCGTCAAGTCAGCGAAAAAGATTTTCGCGGCGACAGTGAAAACGGACAGGTAGTACTGGTCAATATCTGGGCCACCTGGTGCTTTGCCTGCCGTATCGAACATCCCTATCTCAATGGCCTCGCAGAGCAGGGCGTGGCGATTATTGGGCTCAACTACAAAGACAGACGCATAGCGGCCCAAGAGTGGTTGCTTGAGCGTGGCGATCCCTATCAGTTCACTATTTTTGATCCGCGGGGAACCTTGGGTATAGATCTCGGTGTCTATGGCGCTCCGGAAACCTATCTGGTTGATGCTCAGGGTATTATTCGCCATCGTCGCGTCGGTGTTGTCGACGAGCGTATATGGAATAAAGAATTCCGCGAACTCTATAACCAGCTAGTGGATGATGCTAATGATTAATAAGTTGGGTCTATGCCTGTTACTGTTTATCGGCTGCGATTTAATTGCCAGCGTCGACATGGTGGATTTTTCTGATGAATCTCTGCGCCCGCGCTATCAGCAGTTAGTTCAGGAGTTGCGCTGTCCGAAATGCCAGAATCAGAATCTTGCCGACTCCAACTCGCCTATCTCTGTGGATCTTCGGAAACAGGTTCAGCGCCTATTAGAAGAGGGCAACAGCAACGAGCAGATTAAAGACTATCTCACCAGCCGTTATTCGGACTTTATTCTCTACCGACCACAGGTTAAAAAAAACACCTGGGCTCTATGGATCGCACCCATCGTTTTACTGTTTATAGGTCTGCTCATTTTATATCGAATATTCCAGCGCCAAAAAACCACAGTGACCCTAGAACCCGTTAGCTCGCAAGATCAAGAACGCCTGCGTGAGCTATTAAAAAACAGTAATGGAGAGTCGAAGTAATGAACTTTGGGCTGGGAATAACATTAATTCTAATTGTCGCCGGTGTATTTTTGGCTTATCCCTTTGTGTTCAGAAAGTCGACAGAGTCGGCCCAGCACAGCCAGTCCGAGCAGACCAATATAGATATATTTCGCGATCAGCAGCGTCAATACCAGCAGCAACTTGAGCGCAGTGAAATCAGCCAACAGCAATATGCTGCAATGGTCAGTGAAGCTGAGCAGTTATTGCTCAGTAATACGGCAACAGTGCAGACCAATAAACAGCCTAGATTTAGCGCTGGGCAGGGTCTTTGGATATTGCCCGTCCTGATAATAACCACCAGTCTGACTACGCTGTGGATCTACCAGTCTCTAGGGGCAAGCGTCGACGAGCAGATTGCCGAAAAGCTCGCAGAGCAAAGCCAAGCTTTGAGTGCCAGTCAGGAAATGGTTTGGGATGTTGAATTGATTGCCATGCTCGGCGAGCGAGTCAAACAGCGCCCGAATAATATTTATTACTGGACTATTTTGGCTCAAGAAGCGGTATCCCGCGGAGATATGTCTGCTGCCACAAATTACTTTTCTGAATCGGTAAGAATTGAACCCAGAGACAGTTATCTACTCGGCCAGTATGCCCAGGCATTATTTTTTGCTGAATCCAACAGTTTTACCCAGCCGGTTATTACCGCGCTGGAGAATGCTTTTGCCGTGGATTCATCCAATCAGACAGTGCTTGGTTTAAAAGGTATACAAGCCTTTGAAGGTAAAGACTACAAGCTGGCCATCGCCTATTGGCAGGGCGCCGCGCAACAACTGGATCCCGCGAGTAGTGATTGGCAAGCCTTGCAGAGCGGTATTCAAAAAGCCCGCAATTTGATGGGTGATACAGCTGAGGTGCAATTGGCGGTTGCTCTGAGCATAGACAAGACAATTCAGTTCTCCGCAGACCAGCTTATATTTGTCGCCGTTGTTGAAGCTGATGGGCCACCTATGCCCATAGCCGCCCGCAAGCTAACCGCCAGTCAGTTGCCGGCCAATATTTTACTCAGTGATAATGATGTACTGATGGACAGTCGCCGACTCTCCGATGCAACTAAGGTTCGCGTGGTCGCCAGGCTATCCACTATGGGTACTGCAACCCCGCAAGCAGGTGATTGGGAAGCGGTCAGCGATATTATTGAAATAGGCGGTGCGCAAATAAACCTCGAACTGAATATTGCCCAACAGAGAAACCCGTAATCTAGGCATCATTCACGTCACCCCAGCGCAGGAACGTCACCCCAGCGAAGGAACGTCACCCCAGCGAAGGCTGGGGCCCATCCACCCATAAATGGATTCCAACATACGCTGGAATGACGAACTTCAGCCCCAGCGTAGGAACGTCATCCCAGCGAAGGCTAGCGCTAAGATCTATATCAACTAAACACCAACCAAACAAAAACCAACATTGAAAATCCTCTACCTGTCCCCAAATAATAGAGTAAGCAACAGCAAATATTCTTTGGGGATTAAAAATGCGAATCGATAAACTAACCAACCAATTGCAGAGTGCACTAGCAGATGCTCAATCAATAGCCGTAGGTAACGACCACTCAGCCATAGAGTCCGTGCACCTATTACTCGCACTGCTCAATCAGCAGGGTGGCAGTATCCGGCCCATACTAAACCGCGCAGGCTTTGATGTAACGGGCCTTCAAGCCGCACTGAACACGCAACTCGACAGCTTGGCGAAAGTGACCACGCCCACCGGCGAAGCCAATCTCTCCCAAGATTTGGGGCGTCTAATAAATATGGCTGACCGCGCCGCTCAGAAAAAGGGCGATGACTATATTTCCAGTGAAATAGTGCTGGTAGCCGCACTCGAAGACAAGGGCGCGCTGGGTAAAACCCTGAAAAAATTCGGCGATATAGCCAAGGCCAAAGAAGCCATTGAATCACTTCGCGGTGGCGATACGGTCAATGACCCCGATGCCGAAAGCCAGCGTGAAGCACTGGACAAATACACCATCGACCTCACCGAGCGCGCTGAATCTGGCAAGCTCGATCCAGTGATTGGCCGCGACGATGAAATCCGCCGCACCATTCAGGTCTTACAGCGCCGCACCAAAAATAATCCGGTACTTATTGGCGAACCCGGAGTGGGTAAAACCGCCATAGTCGAAGGACTGGCACAGCGCATCATCAATGGCGAAGTACCTGAGGGCCTTAAAGGCAAGCGCGTCCTCACTCTCGACCTCGGTGCCTTATTAGCCGGAGCAAAATTTCGCGGCGACTTTGAAGAGCGCCTAAAAGCCGTACTTAAAGACCTCTCCAAACAGGAAGGGCAGATTATCCTGTTTATCGATGAAATCCATACCATGGTCGGCGCCGGTAAAGCTGAGGGCGCCATGGATGCCGGCAATATGCTCAAACCCGCATTAGCCCGCGGTGAACTGCACTGTGTCGGTGCCACTACCTTGGACGAGTACCGCCAATACATTGAAAAAGATGCCGCCCTCGAACGTCGCTTTCAGAAAATTATTGTCGACGAACCCAGCGAAGAAGACACCGTTGCCATCCTCCGTGGCCTTAAAGAACGCTACGAAGTCCATCATGGCGTAGAGATAACCGACAGCGCCATCGTTGCCGCCGCAAAGCTCTCCCAGCGCTATATTACCGACCGTCAGCTACCCGACAAGGCCATCGATCTGATCGACGAAGCCGGCAGCCGTATTCGTATGGAAATTGACTCCAAACCGGAAGTTATGGATCGCCTCGAGCGTCGCCTAATCCAGTTAAAAATCGAGCGCGAAGCGGTTAAAAAAGACAAAGACGAAGCCTCGCGCAAACGACTCAAAAAACTCGAAGATGATATCGCCACCCTTGGCAAAGAATACGCCGACCTCGAAGAGATATGGAAAGCCGAAAAAGCCTCTATGCAAGGTGCAACTCACAGTAAAGCCGAGCTTGAACAGGCCAAGGTCGACCTTGAAGCCGCCCACCGTGAGGGCAACCTAGAGAAAATGGCAGAGCTTCAGTACAGCGTAATCCCCGAGCTGGAAAAGCAGTTGGCCAGTGCCAGTGATGCAGAGAAGATTGAAACGCAACTGCTGCGCAATAAAGTCACCGAAGAAGAGATCGCCGAAGTGGTTTCAAAATGGACCGGCATACCGATCTCGAAAATGCTCGAAGGCGAGCGCGACAAGCTTCTGCGTATGGAGGACTCACTGCACAAGCGCGTGATGGGCCAGAATGAAGCCGTAGTCGCAGTCTCCAATGCCGTGCGCCGTTCCCGCGCCGGATTAGCTGATCCCAATCGCCCCAATGGATCATTTCTGTTTCTCGGGCCAACCGGCGTCGGTAAAACCGAGCTGTGTAAATCACTCGCCGAGTTTTTGTTCGACAGTGAAGACGCTATGGTCCGCATAGATATGTCAGAGTTTATGGAAAAACATTCGGTCGCCAGATTAATTGGCGCCCCTCCTGGTTATGTAGGTTACGAAGAGGGCGGCTACCTCACCGAAGCCGTGCGTCGCCGACCTTACGCCGTACTGCTGCTCGACGAAGTTGAAAAAGCCCATCAGGATGTCTTTAATATCCTCTTGCAAGTTCTTGACGATGGTCGCCTGACCGATGGCCAAGGGCGCACCGTCGATTTTAAAAATACCGTCATTGTAATGACCTCAAACCTTGGCTCCGATGTGATTCAAATGCTCGCCGGAGAAGAGAATTATGATGTGATGAAATCCGCAGTGATGGATGTTGTCAGCAACCATTTTCGTCCCGAGTTTATCAATCGGGTTGACGAAGTGGTGGTCTTCCATCCCCTCGCCAAAGACCAGCTGCGCGGTATTGCCACCATCCAACTTGAGCTGTTGGGGCGTCGCCTAGCCGAGCACGACCTGCAACTTACCCTTAGCGATGCGGTACTCGACAAACTTCTCGAAGCTGGATTTGACCCAGTCTATGGAGCCAGACCTCTTAAGCGGGTTATTCAGCAGCTTATTGAGAACCCGCTGGCCGAGAGTATTCTGGCGGGCAAGTTTGCGCCTGGGGCAGAGATTAAAGGTGATTTACAGGAGGGTCATCTGGTATTTACCTCAGCCTGAGGTTCGCCCAGCTTAAGATTCGGCTTTATACGGCTTAGCCTTATAAAGCCTTCAGTTTGCTCAGCGACCCGATTTTTTTGAGGCTCTATTCAGGTATCTCAAACTGCGCAGGATCAACAAAAATAAGCTTAACAACCACGGCATCTACCAAAGGCTCAACCGCAGCCATCAACACATTCATCTGGCCATCAATTTCAATACCGGCTGGCAGATTAAACAGCAGGCCGCCAGTATTCTCGTTGGTTAATGTCTGCACCTCTTTAAGCTCTTTATCCTTGCGCGCCTCAGTCTGAAATCTCTGCACTAAAGCCCTTAGAGCATGCTCAAAACTTGGGTAGTTGAACGGCCCCTGAAACTCCTTGCGGTCAAGCTCAAGTTTTACGTCAATCTTGGTGCCATTCTTTTCAGAAGTAAGCTCACCTGACTTAACGACAGTCTCCTGCTTAAGTTGCTTAAAGACCTTCTTTGCCTGCTCAGGCGGTTGCTTAATAAAAGCGACAAGCAGATTGGCAGCCAGATTAAAGAGTTTTTGTTTATCGATATTAATGGTTTCTGTGTCAGTCATTGTAGGCAACTAATATTCAGTAAAAATTGAGAGAGACGGACTCTACCGGAAATGATCAAATAATGTAACACCCCGGCAACTCATCTGATTGTATTTTTAGTGCGTATAAAATGTTCATGTGTAGGTATTGTTATGCAGTTAGAAACCAGTGAAGTATCCCGCATCATCGAAATGGCCTGGGAAGACCGCACACCATTTGAAGCCATAGAGAACAGCTTTGACCTCAATGAGTCTGCGGTTATTTCCCTGATGCGACGGGAATTAAAGCCGCGTTCATTTCGCCTTTGGCGCCAGCGCGTCACCAGCCGTAAAACCAAGCATCTACAACTGCGCTCACCTGATGTTAGTCGCGGTTATTGCCCCACTCAATATAAACGCTGAGCAAAGAAGCTAAATAATGAAAAATACCCTCCAACAGACAATTAGATATGTAGTCAGTAGATATATAGCCATTAGCTGGCTGGTTATTGCCGGTCTGTCTTCAGCGGTAACGGCGGAACCACCTATGATTGATAACTTTGAATCGCAACCACAGACACGCTGGAGCTATGTCAGCGATCAGGTAATGGGCGGTATCTCACAGGGGCAATTGGCTTTTAAAACTGAGCAGGGAGAAAGTTTCGCCCATATGACCGGGCAGGTAAGCACCGAGAACAACGGTGGTTTTATTCAGTTTCGCAAATCAATCGCCAAGGGCAGTACCGCATCGGTTAGCGGCATCACCCTCAAGGTTCGCGGCAACGGACAACAGTACTATATTCATCTGCGCAGTTCCGGAACTTTGCTGCCATGGCAGTACTACCAAGCCAGCTTTCAAGTCAGCGACCAGTGGCAGACTATCAAAATTCCTCTAAGCGATTTTGTTGCCTCGGGTAAATGGCTCCGCAATCAGATAAAACCAAGCTCAATCCGCAGTGTTGGGGTGGTTGCCTTTGGTCGCGATCACAGTGCCGACATCCAACTATCAGAGATCGGGTTCTACTAAAGACCTTTTTCTGAGACTCTAACTTATCCCCATGAAAATCTGTGGCTATACTCTTTACTAGTAACTAAATACCGCAAATAACTTATAGCCATTTAATCAGGGATATCTCTATGAGCAACCAACCAGCGCGTACCACAGAGGGCCGAGGCCAACTGTATAACAGTATTCTAGACACGATCGGCAATACACCCTGCGTAAAAATTAATTCACTGGCTCCGGCCGGAGTTGATCTCTATGTAAAGGCAGAGTTTTTTAATCCGGCGGGGTCGGTTAAAGACCGTTTGGCGATTAGTATTATTGAGGAAGCCGAACGCAGCGGTGAACTCAAGCCGGGACAGACTGTAGTTGAAGCCACTAGCGGTAATACAGGTGTTGGTTTAGCCATGGTCTGTGCGGCTAAAGGGTATCCATTTGTCGCCACCATGCCGACCAGTGTGTCGGTAGAGCGACGTAAATTGATGCGTTTTATGGGGGCCAAGGTTATTTTGACCCCCAAAGCTGACAAAGCGATGGGTTGCTATCTCAAGGCCGTCGAACTGGCCGAGTCCAACGGCTGGTTTTTGGCCCGTCAATTTGAGACCGATGCCAATGCCAAGATCCATGCGAATACCACTGCCCGTGAAATTCTGGCGGACTTCAGTGACAGTAATCTGGATTATTGGGTGACGGGTTACGGTACTGGTGGAACCTTTTCTGGTGTAGCCAAGGTGTTAAAAGAAAAGCGCCCAGAGACAAAAATTATTCTTAGTGAACCGATTAATGCCCAGTTGATTGAGAGCGGTACTGCTCAGGAACGTGCGGCTGATGGTTCTCCCTCAGGCAGTCATCCAGCTTTTCAGCCCCATATGATTCAGGGTTGGACGCCCGATTTTATTCCTCAGGTTCTACAGGAATCTATCGATGCCAAACGCTTTGATAAGTTGGTGCCAATTGCTGCGGAAGTTGGAATTGAGGCGTCGAAGATGCTCGCGCAAAAAGAGGGTATCTTTACTGGTATATCTGGCGGCTCTACCTTTGCGGTTGCTCTTGAGATAGCCGAGAGCGCTGCGCCCGGTACAGTTATTCTGTGTATGTTGCCGGATACCGGTGAGCGCTACCTGACCTCGCCATTGTTTGAGGATGTCGGTGAGGATATGAATGCCGATGAACTGGCGTTGTCGAACTCAACGCCGGGCTTTCATCTCCACGAGTAAGTTGCTGCTGGCGCTTATTTCCACTGACGCTGGGCGAATGCCGCGAGCTGTTCTTCTGTCGCCGGTGGTTGGTGCTGTTCCTTCCACTGGCTGTAGGGCATTCCATAGATAGCTTCGCGAGCTTGATCATGGCTTATTTCGAAATCGCGTTCTTCGGCGGCGGCGAGATACCATTTGCTTAAGCAGTTGCGACAAAATCCTGCCAAAATCATCAAATCTATATTTTGCACATCTTTGTTGTTATCTAAATGGTTGAGCAGTTTGCGAAAAGCCGCAGCTTCTAGTTCGACGGAGGTTGTCATAGGCTGTCTCTCAAGATTGGAACGATTAAAATACGTTAAAGGGTAGTTTCAGCAGGTTAAATCGGTATGGCTGGCACCATGTTTTAGAGACTGCTGATGTACCATTAGGCGAATAGTATATCTAAATAGCTTTTATAGCAGCGCGCTGTTTTATGGCTAATTATAATTTTCTGAGAGAATATTTATGCATGATAAATCCCCGCATTTGACCTCTACTGATAAAGAGACTGTTGAGGCGACTGTTTCTGAAGTGGCTGTTTCTGAAGTGGCTGTGGATGCACAGCCAGGTCTGCCTGATGGTGCCTATGCGCTGGACAGCGTGATAAAGACAATCGGTGATCAGACATTTAACTTTAAACGCGATCAGATGAAGATCTACGCCAATAATCGATTTATGTTTGCCTTCTTTGATGACCAGACCAATGCGATTGATGCAGCCGCTGGCTACGCTGTGTGGACGGATGGCCTGTTGACTGAAACGCCAATCGCCAATCAGGATGGGCCGGTTGAGGGGTTGGATTTTGAGATCGCTATTGAGACAACTGAGGCCGGTTTTACTCAAATTGTTAGAGGTATGCCCACGGATGATGGCGGTACCTACGATTTGGACGAGGTGTGGCAGGCGCTGTCTACTGAGGGAACGGCCTTTGATGGCCTGTGGAAGCTTGAGGTGCGAGACACCGATAAGCCTGACTGCTCCAATTTCAGAGAGATGAAGCTGATTGGTGGTGGACATTATATGTTCTTCCAGAGCTTTCACTCTAAAGGGGAGCGCATTAAGCACTTCGGTTTTGGTTCAATGCAGGTTGATGAGCCCGGCAGGGTTGTTGAGACTGCGATGACCAGTACTCTTGCGAATTATTCCGGTAGGGAACATCTAGTTAGTATTAAGTTGCTGGATGCTGACCATATAGCCCAGTCATTCATGATCGATGGTATTGAAGTTGTGCAGTCCTATGTTCGAATCTAGTTTGGTGAAATAGTCTGTCAACGCAAAAGGCCTCGCATATATGCGGGGCTTTTTTTTGCCTGTTATAAAACAGCCGGTATAGCTTGCGGTAAGGGGAGGGCAGTGCTCCCACTAAAAAACATATCTAGATTAAGATTGGTCTACAGTTAGATCAACTGGGGCAGGGGCTTGGTGTTCCAGAAGAAATGATATGTTGCCCCGTCGACATGGAGAAGCCTTGATGAATATGGATTATTTAGCCCGGGTTTTATTTAGCCCTAAAGATAGAAGCTGCGATCAATAATGAAAGCGTCGCTTCCTGATAATGAAATCCAACGACTAAAAACTCTTCGCAGTCTGGATCTGCTGGATACAGAGGCAGAATCAGAATTCGATGAGTTGACTGCTCTGGCGGCACAGATATGCGATGTTCCCGTTGCGTTAATCTCACTTGTCGATGAAAACCGCCAGTGGTTTAAATCTAAAGTCGGACTTGCCGTGGATGAAACCAGTAGAGACGTTGCCTTTTGCGCTCACAGTATTTTAAACCCCGACGAGATAATGGAGATTCCAGATGCCCGTCTGGATCGGCGTTTCGCCGATAATCTGCTAGTGGCACAAGATCCCAAAATCCGCTTTTATGCCGGTGCGCCACTCACTGCATCCAATGGACATACTCTGGGAACGCTCTGTGTTCTTGATTACAGCCCGCGTAAATTGTCAGCTTCTCAGAAAGCGGCCCTCGAAATGTTGCGCTTGCTGGTTATTAGACAGATAGAGTTACGCCAAAGCTACAAAATCCTGAAAAACTCCCAGGAAAAACTATCGGCCAAAAACACCCGTTTAGAAACCGAATCCGAACAGACTGCTGTGTCGCTAGAGCAGGAGGTGGGCATGCGTGTCGAATCAGAAATACTCTCGCGGCGGATTCTTGATATGGCTCTGGATGCGGTTATCTCCGTTGACCAGCAGGGAAATGTTATTTATTGGAATCCCAAGGCTGAGGTAGTTTTTGGCTATTCTGCCCCCTATGCGCAGGGTAAAAATTTGTTTGAGTTGGTTGTTGAACCCCGCGAACACGCTGTTATTAAAGAGCGTTTAAGCCACTTTTTGAACAATGATATAAAAAGTACAAAAGCGGACCGTTTTGAAATGATGGCGGTGCGCGTCGATGGTCAGCGAGTGCCTATTGAAGTTGCTGTGATGGCGCTCAAAAGTTATGGCGAGTATGTGTTTACCGGCTTTGTGCGGGACCTTACCGAGAGAGATAAATATGTGGAGGAGTTGCGCGTCTCAGCCATCACCTTCAACAGTCAAGAGGGCATAATAATTGCCGACGCCGAGACCAATATTTTACGGGTTAATAGAGCATTTGTGGATATTACAGGCCTTTCCGCAGAAGAGGTTGTTGGCAAACCTCTGCAGCTACTTCATTCAGACCAGCAGGATAAGAATTTTTATGACGCTATCTGGCGATCTATTGAAGACAGCGATGGTTGGGAAGGTGAGATAGGCGGTCGGCGTAAAAATGGCGATGCGGTCCCGCTGCACCTGACAGTCACTGCAATTAGAGATATAAAGGGAAGAGCGAGCAACTATGTACTGGCCTTCTCTGATATCACCAGAAACAAACAGGATGCTGATGAAATCTATAATCTGGCGTTCTTTGACCCCTTGACCGGCCTGCCAAATAGACGATTGTTGATGGACAGATTGTCACAGGCGGTGACTATCAGCGGACGAACAGGCCAAAAAGCGGCACTGCTGTTCCTTGATTTGGATAATTTTAAAAATCTCAATGACACCCTTGGCCATGACTTTGGTGATCTTTTATTGCAGCAGACCTCCCAGCGACTCAAACACAGCTTGCGCTCTGAAGACACAGTCGCGCGGATAGGCGGTGATGAGTTTGTGATTATTCTGCAAAATCTCGGTGAGGAAGGCTCTGATGCGCCGGCGCAGACGGAAGTGGTGGCGAGCAAAATATTATCGGCACTCAATCAGCCCTACTCACTGCATGATCATGAGTGTTATAGCAGTGCAAGTATTGGCGTGACCCTGTTTGAAAGTAATGCAGTGCAAATTGATGAGCTGTTAAAGCAGGCTGATATTGCCATGTATCAGGCGAAAAAATCAGGGCGCAATATGCTGCGGTTTTTTGATCCTGAGATGCAGGAGAGCATAACTCAGCGCGCCAATTTGGAAAATGCACTGCACAATGCCGTAGACAAAAATCAGTTTCAGCTCTACTACCAGCTGCAGGTTGATGATAAGAATTTACCTGTAGGTTCTGAGGCCTTAATCCGCTGGCAACACCCAGTGTTAGGTACTGTTCCGCCGCAGGACTTTATTCCCCTCGCTGAAGAGTCAGGTCTGATAATTCCCATCGGGCGCTGGGTGATAGAGTCAGCCTGCGAGCAGATTAGACAGTGGCAAGATAATCCTCGTACTGCCGGTTTGACTGTTGCGGTTAATATCAGCCCAAGGCAGTTTTATCAGGTAGATTTTGTCGATGAGGTATTGGCCTGTTTAGCCGAGACCGGTATTGATTCCGGGTTGCTAAAACTTGAGCTTACCGAGGGCCTTATTTTGGACGATGTGGATGCCGCTATCGTTAAAATGAATGAGCTTAGGCGGGCGGGGGTGCACTTCTCGTTGGATGATTTTGGTACTGGCTATTCTTCTCTGTCCTATCTGACCAAATTGCCACTATCGCAGCTAAAAATTGATCAGTCATTTGTGCGCAATATTGGCATTAATGACAGCGATAGCATTATTGTTAAGACGATTATTGGCATGTCGAGAAGTCTTGGTTTTGAGGTAGTTGCAGAGGGAGTGGAGTCCCAGCATCAGTATGATTTTCTCGAGGCGCTGGGGTGTCAGTTGTTTCAGGGGTATCTGTTTAGCCGGCCGGTGGCAGCGGGGGAGTTTGAAGAGTTGTTGTAGGCTTTTTGTTTGTTGAAAAGTGATTTTTTTGAAAGAGGGTTTGAGTAAGGTCTTTTTGAAGGTTAAATAAAAACCCCCAACCATTAGGCTGGGGGTTTTTTATTTGCTGCACTTCTTTTACCGCAGTTTCTGACAGTCTAAGGATTGCTGTTTTTTTCCAAGGCTGTAATTCTTTCGATCAGTGCGTCTATTGTGGTCGCCTGATCATCTAGTTGTCCTTGCTGTTGCTGAATGGCTTTGGTCAGTATGGGAATCAAGGCGATATAATTAATACTCAGAATTTCACCTTTCTCGAGATCACCCTCTACACCATTGACTAGTTCAGGAATAACATCTTTAACTTCCTGGGCTATAAAGCCTGTTTGGTCTTTGTTATTGGACTTTAATTTGTAGTCAACTGGGTTTAGTTTTAAAACGCTTTTTAAGTCGTATTTAGTGGGGCTGATATCTTTCTTTATTCGTTTGTCGGACGAAAGTGCAAATTCCATTGTAGTGAGAGTATTTGCGACAGTGACGTTTTGATTGAAGAAAGCATCTTGATTGACGTTGAGCCCACCCAAGTTAGTAGATCCCATGACATCGAGGTAATCGATGTTTGTAGGTCCCATCAGCCTCGTAGGTCCCATGACTCTAAGTTCATTTTGGAATGTAGCTCGGCTGGTGACTTCAAGGAGTCCCTCAGGACCTGCTTCGTCGCCATTGTGGCTCATAGATCCTTCACGATAGACGCCGAGCAGAGGGCCGTTAGGGCTATCGCCTAAGCGTACTGAGCTATTGACATAGAGTTCTTCCAGGTTAGTAGATCCCATTACATCAAGGTAATCGATGCTTGCAGATCCCATCACACGAAGTTCATTTAACTCTGTCATTCCTGACACAGAGAATTGCTCATCAGGTGCCAGAATTAAGGTCGTTGACCCTTCGAAAGTAGTCAAACCCTTAAAGGTAGTAGAGCCCATAACCTCAAGGTTACTCCGGAACGTGGCTGGACTGTAGACTTCAAGCAGTCCCTCATGTCCAACGGGATCGCCATTGTGGGTCGTAGACCCTAGGAGATAGGCGCCAAGCAAGGGGCCGTTAGGGCCACCGGCCAAACGCGCTGATCCATTAACGTAGAGCTCACCTAAGTTAGAAGGTCCCATTACGTGCAATTCATCTTCAATGAATGTAGGTCCCGCCAACACTGAAGGCCCCATAACGAGCAGTTCATTCTGGAAGGTCGCTGGACTGGTGACTTCAAGCAGACCTTCCGCACCCACTGCGATATTATTAGGCGTGATAGCCCCTTCGCGATAGACGCTAAGTAGAGGGCCATTCATACCCTGAACTTCGAGATCATTCAGGCGGGTTGATCCCTCTACACGAAGTTGCCCTCCCAGATTGACAGGCCCCATAACATCGAGGTAATCAATGCTTGTAGGTCCCATCAAAATTGAAGGCCCCATAACTCTAAGTTCATCCTGGAACGTGGCTGGACTGGCGACTTCAAGTAGTCCCCCAGGTCCAACGGGATCGCCATTATGGGTCATAGATCCTTCACGATAGAGACCAAACAGTGGGCCGTTAGGGCTATCGCCTAAGCGTACTGAGCTATTGACATAGAGTTCTTCCAGGTTAGTAGATCCCATTACATCAAGGTAATCGATGCTT
>Ga0209304_1000304_pt1 | contig 34535 bp, 24 predicted proteins | sample COGITO_mtgs_1004_4_FD_184789 | JGI IMG/M metagenome (GOLD analysis project Ga0209304, IMG submission 184789) | Pelagic marine microbial communities from North Sea - COGITO_mtgs_100423 (SPAdes) (version 2) | ecosystem: Environmental > Aquatic > Marine > Epipelagic ...
CACTTTTTGGTCTTATGGAGTCTTTGGTACAAAGTCCAGACCTTATCATTTATTTGAGAAGCTCTATTCCGAACCTTGTGTCTCAAATTCACAAGCGTGGACGTGATTATGAGAATTCTATAAGTATTGATTACCTCAGCCGTTTAAACGAGCGCTACGAAGCTTGGATTCATGGCTACGCTAAAGGGAAGTTACTTATCATTGATGTGGATAATTTAGATTTTGTTGAAAATGAAGAAGACCTTGGTTTTATCATTAACAAAATTGATGCTGAAATAAACGGTTTGTTTTAATAACAGCCTTACTTTATAAACCAAAAAAATCCCGCAGATGCGGGATTTTTTTATGACGTATTTTGTAATACTATTTTATACTATTCTCATTTAAAAACGCATCGACTGCAGCTTCAACTTCTTGTTCTGTTCCTTTAAAGGTTTTCTCAACCTCTACAACAGAACCGTTCACCATTTTACTATAAGTGATGTTGGCTTTCGCTGAGTTTACAGAATCTTCTGAATTGTATATAACTTCTAAATTCACATCTTGAGGATGTTCTGCTTCTAAAGAGTGTCCTCCTAAGATAGGTGCAATCACCAATCCAATAAGACATGTCAATTTAATAAGGATGTTCATTGAAGGTCCTGATGTATCTTTAAATGGATCTCCAACAGTATCTCCAGTGACGGCTGCCTTGTGAGCTTCCGATCCTTTGTAAGTCATGACACCGTTGATCTCAACACCTGCTTCAAAAGATTTTTTAGCGTTGTCCCAAGCACCTCCAGCATTGTTTTGGAAAATAGCCCAAAGTACACCACTTACAGTAACTCCTGCCATATACCCTCCAAGCATTTCAGCAACCAACATATTGTTGTCTTGATATACTAACTTCCCTACCAATACAACTACTATTGGGAACCCAATTGTTAAGATTCCTGGTAACATCATTTCTTTTAATGATGCCTTCGTTGAAATATCTACACATTTATCATATTCTGGTTTTCCAGTGCCTTCCATAATTCCTGGAATTTCTTTAAACTGTCTTACCACTTCGTTTACCATTTCCATAGCTGCCTTCCCAACTGCATTCATTGCCAATGCAGAGAATACTACAGGTACCATTCCACCTACAAATAACATGGCTAATACCGGAGCTTTAAAGATGTTAATTCCATCAATCCCTGTAAAAGTTACATAGGCAGCAAATAAAGCTAAAGAGGTTAAGGCTGCTGAAGCAATTGCAAACCCTTTACCAGTTGCAGCAGTTGTGTTACCAACAGCATCTAAAATATCGGTACGTTCTCTTACAATCGGATCTTGTTCACTCATTTCTGCAATACCACCTGCGTTATCAGCAATAGGTCCAAAAGCGTCGATGGCTAATTGCATCGCCGTGGTTGCCATCATTGCAGAAGCGGCTAATGCAACTCCGTAAAATCCAGCTAAGGCATAAGACGCCCATATCGCAGCTGCAAATAATAATACAGAAGAGAATGTAGAAATCATCCCTGTTGCTAAACCAGCAATAATGTTGGTTCCTGCACCTGTACTTGATTGTTGTACAATTTTCAAGATTGGCTTCGAACCTAATCCTGTATAATATTCAGTAAATGCTGAGATTCCAGCGCCTACTACAAGTCCTACTAAACAGGCATAAAATACGCGTATTGAAGATATCTCTTGAAGACCTTCACCAAAGAATTCCATTTGCATTGTTGCTGGTAACATCCAAGTGACCAATCCAAAACATGCTGCAGCAACCATTGCAATAGATGCCCAGTTTCCTATGTTTAATGCTTTTTGTACGTCTGCTTCTTTTGCATCGTTCGATGAAATTTTAACTAATAAGGTTCCGATAAGAGAAATGATAATTCCAACACCTGCAATTGACATTGGTAATAAAATTGGTCCTATTCCGCCAAAAGCATCTGTAATGCTTCCTCCCATATCTTTAATGACATAGTTTCCTAAAACCATGGCTGCTAAAACAGTTGCTACGTAAGATCCAAATAAATCGGCTCCCATTCCTGCAACATCTCCAACGTTGTCACCAACATTATCAGCAATTGTTGCTGGGTTTCTTGGGTCATCCTCAGGGATATCCGCTTGAACTTTTCCTGCTAAATCAGCGCCTACATCAGCCGCTTTGGTATAAATACCTCCACCAACTCTTGCAAATAATGCAATAGACTCCGCTCCTAAAGAGAACCCTGCTAATGCTTCTAAAACAATTGTCATATCACTCGTGTTCGTCCATTCACCTCCCATAAACAACTGAAAGAATATAATAAAGAACATTGTTAAACCTAAAACCGCTAAACCAGCAACACCAAGTCCCATCACCGTACCACCACCAAAAGAAACTTTTAATGCATTTGGTAAACTTGTTTTTGCAGCTTGTGTGGTTCTAACATTTGTTTTGGTTGCAATTTTCATTCCCATGTTTCCTGCAAATGCAGAAAATATAGCCCCTATCACAAAGGCGACTACAATTAGATATGTACTGTTCATATAGAAAGCAACGCCGGCTAAAACAATACTTGCTCCAATAACAAAGAACGTTAATAATCTGTATTCTGCTTTTAGGAACGCTAAAGCGCCTTCGTAAATATGCTCTGAAATTTCTTTCATTTTCCCATCTCCAGCATCTTGTTTCATTACCCAGCTTTTTTTAATTAGCATGTAGATAAGACCTAAAATTGCCATGCCTATTGGCATATAAATCATCATTGATTCCATAGTGTAATTTTGTTTATTTTTACGGGCGTAAATGTAGTAAAATGCTAAGGAACTAAAAAACCTAATTTAACATAATTGTAACAGGTGTTTTTTAACCGATACTCTATATCAAAACAAGATGGCGAATTGAAGCCGTTTTACTTCTTAAAAATCAGGAGATATTTTTAGTCGAACTCCAAAATTGGGGGTCGAACTATTTAGGTTGACAAATTCCGAACGCCATATACAGTCAATCCGAAATATTCTCAAGTTTCCAAAGCCAATATTTTCAATTCCAAAACCATATTCATAGTATAAATCTGTAGGAGTGTTGTAAATAATAGACGATCGATTGATGCTTCTATTTCTGTCGGATACATTTCCAATAATACCTCTAAAGGTGATGACACTTCTTAGTTTAAGTTTTTTAATGAGAGGTATTCTATTTAAAATAATGCCATTAAAATGATGTTCGAAATGTCCAACCAGAAATTGATCGACCACAAAATCGTAATAATTTAAGAGCGAAAATGTTTTAGGCACTAGCGAGTAAGTCTGATTGGCTGGCACGGGACTCAACACTGATAATTGTGCATCTCCAAAGATTTTACCTGCTGAAATGGTATTTCTTAAGAGGCCAAACTTTCCAAGTTTTAAGGGTTGATTATAGGAAAATAAAAGTTTTGAATACTCGGTCTGTCCTGCACCAACTTTCAATCCTTTTTGAAAGCTTAATAAAAAAGTGGGGTGTAGATTGACCTCGAATTTTCTTTCAACTCCATATCCAAATGCGTTTCGTGTTGGAGTGTATACTAGATAAAGTTCTGCACTGTTATCCACTAAACTCGATTTAACCTTTTGTTGTGCGTCATCAAAGTAATCAATTGAAAATTCGTCCGGTGCTGCGGATTCGATGTGATTGTTTGAGTAGTTGGCTCCAACCAGAACGTTTTTATAAACCTCAATATTTATATTAGCAGACACTTTTTTGATACGTGACAAAAAATAATTTTCTCCTCTGCTAAAAAGGGAGGAACTCCCAAACCTACTTGATGTACTGCCATTGCTATCTATAATCTTAGCCCCCAATTGTTCTGTGTCATTCAAATAACTAAGCCCTACCGAAATTCTTGGCTTATAACTGAGCAAGTACTTTGTGTCTAAAAAATACTTGAACTGCTCATCCTTGGTTCCATAAGCTACTTTTCCTTTCACTCTAAATCGATCGTCTAAGGATTTGAACGATCTAAATCCTACGGATAGCTTCAATCCTTCAACATCGTTCACCGCGATTGTATTCCAAATAGATCCAAATTCAATGAAATTAGAAACTTTAAAATAGCCACTTGACAGGGTTCTTATCAAACCTGTTATGTTTTTAATTTTTTTATTGTCATTTAGGTTTGAAAGTACAGACTCTGAATCACTGTTATTTATATTCTCTGGTAAATTCTCCTCCCAATAGGCATCGCTTTTTTCAAACTGATCTTGTCTGTATTGTACAACTTTTCCATCGTAAAATTCAGCTGTTTTTTTATTTGTGAAATCGTAATTTTCGAAGGTTTCAGTACGCTTTACATACAACCCTTTTTCTTTATCGTTTTTGGTCAACAAAGTAATATCCGCTTCATATACATTGTTTTGAGGCAAAAACACACTGTCATTTTCAATCGAAAATGTTTTTTCAAAATAGAGATTCCGAATGAGGTTCAAATTGATTTTAGAATTGACCTTCATACTGATGGCGTTCACAGCAAAGATGCTATCAGTCACTACAAAATTTCCTTCAAATACTAAATCTCCTTCTTTACGTGGGAAAAAATAAATTCGATATTTAGTTCTTTCATTAGACACAATACTGTCCTGCAACACATAATCATAAGAGCCAAAACCTTCGGTTGACAGCGGGCTCACAAACGACCTGTTTAAGAGTTCTATATTATTATCATAAACATTAATCTCTTTGAAAATATTACTAATGCGATCAAACACAAATCCATCTTGTTGGATTCCAATCTGTTTTTCTGCCTGTATAAGTTCTAGTGTTTTATTTAGGGTGTTATCGCCATAAACATTCTGTATCTTTTCATTTAAGTAGATGGGAACAAAGAATTTTTTATTTCGCTTGTCCTGTTTTATGATCGAAACTACGGAGTCATAATCATCTCTTAAAAGTGTTTTTAAAAATTTCTGATCAATATTATTGAGTCCAATTTCTGTAGAAGCGTATTTTTTGTATTCGTACTGCTCAATAAGGCTGAGTCCATTCTTTTTTTTATGAGCCCAAATACCTCTCATTATCTTATAAGCAGGATTTTCTTTCTTTTTTAAACGTTTTTTTGGCTTGTTAACAATTAAAATCTCATCCAACGCAAAGCCCGTTTGTAGAACAATCTCTAGTCCTGTACTTATCTTGCTTTTAAGGTTTAATTCCGTCGTTTCAAATCCGACAAAAGACACCACAATTGCGGAATGGTCATTTTCAGATTGCAATAAAAAATTACCATCAAAATCGGAGATCACCCCTTCCGTAGAATTCTTGAAAAGGACATTTGCAAATGCAACGGGCTGCTTGTCTTGGTCGTAAACCGTACCACTAACTTTCGTTTGTGCAGAAATATGTATTGATAGCATCAACACTATACATAGTAGGTAGTATCTCATATTTTGTACTTCATCAACAATCAAACCAAGAAAGAGTGATCAGCAATTTATTTATATAATACTTTCTTTACCGCCTTTACAACATCATCGCTATTAGGCAACCATTCTTTTAATAAATTAGGTGAGTAAGGAGCCGGTGTATCGGCTGTGTTGATTTTTATAATTGGAGCATCTAAGAAATCAAATGCTTTTTCCTGAACTTGATAAGTGATCTCTGTCGATACATTCCCAAAAGGCCATGCTTCTTCAAGAATTACCAAGCGGTTTGTTTTTTTAACAGATTCCAAAATAGTATTGATATCCAATGGACGAACGGTTCTTAAATCGATCACCTCACAAGAGACTCCCTCCTTTGCTAATACATCCGCAGCCTTATAAGCCTCTTTGATGATTTTTCCAAAAGACACAATGGTCACATCGGTTCCTTCACGCTTGATTTCAGCAACTCCAATCGGTAAAACATATTCGCCTTCTGGAACTTCGCCTTTATCGCCATACATTTGCTCACTCTCCATAAAAATAACTGGATCGTCATCGCGGATCGCTGCTTTCAATAATCCTTTTGCATCGTAAGGATTAGAAGGCACAATCACTTTAAGACCTGGGCAGTTTGCAAACCAGTTTTCAAAAGCTTGTGAATGCGTCGCTCCTAATTGGCCTGCAGATCCTGTTGGACCTCTAAAAACAATCGGACAGTTAAACTGTCCGCCAGACATCTGTCTGATTTTCGCCGCATTATTTATAATTTGATCAATTCCCACTAATGAGAAGTTAAACGTCATGTATTCAACAATGGGACGGTTTCCTGTCATGGTCGATCCCACCGCAATTCCTGAAAACCCTAATTCAGCAATAGGGGTGTCAATAACACGTTTAGCACCGAACTCATCCAACATTCCTTTGGAAGCTTTATAAGCACCATTGTACTCGGCAACTTCTTCACCCATCAAATAAATGCTTTCATCGCGACGCATTTCTTCACTCATCGCTTCACATATTGCCTCTCTAAACTGAATTGTTTTCATTAATTGAATTTTATGAGGGACAAAAATAAAGAATAATACTCAATTATAATTACAAGATTTCACTAAAATTTCCTATGCATGCATAGGAAATTTAAAGTTTTTTATTTACTTTCGTACACTATTATAATAAGAACAAAAAAATGAAACTATTAGTCTGCATTAGTCATGTTCCCGACACGACTTCTAAAATTAATTTCACCGAAGGAGATACCAAATTTGACACCAATGGGGTGCAATATGTCATTAATCCAAATGATGAGTTTGGACTGACCCGTGCGATGTGGTTTAAAGAAAAACAAAACGCAACAGTAGATGTCATCAGTGTTGGTGGCGCAGAAACGGAGCCTACACTCCGAAAAGCCCTTGCTATTGGCGCAGATGCAGCAATTCGTGTGAACGCAGAAGCGATAGACGGCCATACGGTAGCTACTTATTTAGCCGCCGCTGCAAAAGAAGGGAATTATGATCTTATTATTGCAGGTCGCGAATCTATTGATTACAATGGAGGCATGGTGCCTGGAATGTTAGCAGCAATGCTAGACGCCAATTTTGTAACCAATTGTATTAGCTTGGAAATTGACGGCACAAATGCCACGGCAGTTCGTGAAATTGACGGCGGTAAAGAAACCATCTCAACTGTTTTACCCCTTGTCATTGGGGGACAAAAAGGATTGGTAGAAGAAAGTGACCTAAGAATCCCGAACATGAGAGGGATTATGATGGCTCGAAAAAAGCCACTCACTGTGGTTGAACCCACCAATGAAGCGTCCGAAACGCATTCTGTTTCGTTTGAAAAACCAGCCCCGCGTGGTGCTGTTAAATTAGTGGAAGCCGATAACATTGATGAGCTTATCAACCTTCTTCACAACGAAGCAAAAGTTATTTAATTCATTTTAAAAAAAAGAAACATGTCCGTTTTAGTATATACAGAATCTGATCAAGGAAATTTCAAAAAAGCAGCTTTAGAAGCTGCATCATATGGCAAGGCTGTAGCAGAAGCTATAGACACCAACTTAGTAGCACTTACCTTCAACGCAAGTGAAGCTTCTGAATTGGGAACTTATGGCGTAGAAAAAGTGTTAAACACAAATTCCGTGAATGGGTTTAATGCCAAAATTTATGCAGATGCCATCAAACAAGCCGCAGAAAAAGAAGGGGCAACGGTTGTCATCTTAAGCGCAAGCGCCGACAGTCGTTATATTGCACCTCTTTTAGCCGTTGGTTTAAAAGCGGGCTACGCATCAAACGTGGTTGAAGCGCCTTTAAGTTTAAGTCCTTTTGTCGTAAAGCGCACTGCTTTTACAAATAAAGCCTTTTGTAATACTGAAATTTCCACTGCTGTGAAAATTGTAGGCGTTTCTAATAACTCCTTTGGATTGGTAGAGAATTCGACCACTGCACAACTGGAAGACTTTTCGCCTAATTTAATAACTTCGGCAACTACTGTCACCTCTATTGACAAAGCAAGTGACAAAGTCACCATTGCAGATGCAGAAGTAGTGGTATCTGCAGGTCGTGGATTAAAAGGCCCTGAAAACTGGGGAATGATTGAAGAATTAGCAGATGTGCTTGGGGCTGCAACCGCCTGTTCAAAACCTGTTTCTGATTTAGGTTGGAGACCACATAGCGAACATGTTGGGCAAACAGGAAAGCCTGTGGCGACAAACTTATACATCGCTATTGGAATTTCGGGAGCCATTCAGCATTTGGCAGGCATCAATTCGTCCAAAATAAAAGTCGTCATTAATACGGATCCTGAAGCACCGTTTTTTAAAGCTGCCGATTACGGAATTGTAGGGGATGCTTTTGAGGTGGTTCCTAAATTGATAGAAAAATTAAAAGTTTTCAAGGCTCAAAATTCATAAAATTGACAACTTGCAGTTCGATTTAAAATAATCTGAGTTCGTGTTTTAATCCAAAACTTATTTGTCAAGGGTTTGGTACTTTACGAATTAAAACTGTTCTTTGTGTTATAACTTATGAGTTTAGTTCGTCTCAACATAAAAGGTATTTCATACAGCCAAACTCAAAGCGGTGCTTACGCTTTGATTTTGAGTGAAGTGGATGGGCAACGGAAACTTCCAATTGTCATTGGAGCTTTCGAGGCGCAGTCCATTGCTATCGCTTTAGAAAAAGAAATCCAACCTCCAAGACCTTTAACGCACGATTTATTTAAAAACTTTTCCGATCGTTTTGACATTGTTGTAAAACAAGTCATTATTCACAAACTAGTTGATGGTGTTTTTTATGCCTCTCTTATTTGCGAACGCGACAAAGTGGAAGAAATTATCGATGCTCGAACTAGTGATGCGATTGCACTCGCATTGCGTTTTTCTGCACCCATATTTACCTATAAAAACATTTTAGAAAAAGCTGGAATCATATTAAAAACGGATTCCAGAAAAGAAGATGACGAAGATCAGCCTGAAGATGTGTTGTTATTTAACGATTTAGAATTTGAAACCGAGGAAGTAGAAATTTCCGACGACGGCTATGCCTCTAAATCTATTAAAGAATTACAAGAATTACTAACGAAGGCAGTTGCGGATGAAGATTATGAAACGGCTGCTAAATTAAGAGACGAAATCTCTAAACGCTAACAACAGGCAGAATGAAAAAATTAATGCTCATTGTATTTGTATTATTTACAAATATTCAATCGATTGCTGCGCAGGAATCAACCTCCGAAATCGTATCAAGTCAAGGGTTTACGCTCAACAGTCTTTTGAGAGGGCTTCTCGGAATGTTTGTGTTAGTTTTGATCTCATATCTTTTAAGTGCCAACCGAAAAGCTATCAACTGGAGAACCGTTGGGTTTGGTTTGGGAACTCAAGTTATTTTAGCGATTGGTGTTCTTAAGGTCTCTTTTGTTCAAACCTTTTTTGAATGGGTCGGAAGTTTATTTATTGCCGTATTAGATTTTACAATGGAAGGGACAAAGTTTCTATTCGCCTCGTTTTCTACGGGTGAAATTGAAGCACCTTTAGTAACGTTCGCCATTTCAATTTTACCAACCGTTATATTCTTTTCCGCTCTAACCTCTGTATTGTTTTATTTAGGCATTATTCAACGGGTTGTAAAAGGATTGGCTTGGCTACTTAGCAAACTCCTTCAAGTTTCTGGAGCAGAAAGTTTGAGTGTTGCAGGAAACATCTTTTTGGGACAAACAGAATCGCCCTTAATGATTAAGGCGTACTTAGAAAAAATGAACCGTTCCGAAATATTATTGGTTATGATTGGCGGAATGGCAACCGTTGCCGGTGGTGTTTTGGCAGCTTATATTGGATTTCTTGGTGGCGAAGATGAAGTCTTACGCTTATTTTACGCAAAACATTTATTAACAGCTTCTGTAATGGCAGCCCCTGGTGCGATTGTCATTTCAAAAATGCTCTACCCACAAGTGGAAGCGATTGACAATGAAATTCATATATCTCAAGAAAAAATTGGTTCAAACATTTTAGAATCTATTGCAAACGGTACTACTGAAGGTCTAAAACTTGCATTAAATATTGGCGCCATGCTTTTGGTGTTTTTAGCGTTTATTGCCATGATCAATGGCATCCTTGGATGGGTTGGAGATATAACGACTCTGAACGACTGGGTTGCTTCAAACACATCTTATAAAGTCTTCTCATTAGAATTTATTTTAGGCTATGCCTTTGCACCCCTCATGTGGTTGATTGGAATTGCGAAAGAAGATGTTGCTTTGATGGGGCAACTCTTGGGAATAAAACTTGCTGCGAGTGAATTTGTAGGATACATACAATTAGCCGATTTAAAAAATCCATTAAACGTATTGCACTTAAAATATGAAAAATCCATCATCATGGCAACGTATATGCTTTGTGGATTCGCCAATTTTGCATCCATAGGAATTCAAATTGGAGGAATAGGATCCTTAGCACCAGGACAACGAAAAACACTTTCGGAATTTGGAATGAAAGCACTTATTGGCGGAACCATCGCTTCTCTTTTATCCGCAACGATTGCTGGCGCAATTATTGGCTAAATAGTTAATAACTTTTAAAATTATTCCAAGCTTCAATTTCTTTAAGATTGAAGCTTTTTTTATTTTTAACTTCATAAAATAACACTGAAAATGAAACAATACTTAGACCTTGTATCCCATGTACTAGAAACTGGAAATGAAAAAGGAGACCGTACCGGAACAGGCACTAAAAGTGTGTTTGGACACCAAATGCGTTTCGATCTTAGTGAAGGGTTTCCAATGGTGACCACCAAAAAACTGCATCTTAAATCGATTATTTATGAATTGCTTTGGTTTTTAAAAGGCGATACCAATACCGATTACCTCACCGAAAATGGGGTTAAAATATGGAATGCTTGGGCGGATGAAAATGGCGACCTTGGCCCTGTATATGGACAACAGTGGCGCAACTGGAACAATGATGAAATTGATCAAATTACAGAGGTCATTGAGACCCTAAAAACTAACCCCAACAGCCGACGGATGTTGGTATCTGCTTGGAATCCTTCAGTGCTTCCCGATACTTCAAAGTCGTTTAGTGAGAATGTAGCGAATAACAAAGCTGCACTCCCGCCTTGTCATGCGTTTTTTCAGTTCTATGTGAGTGATGGAAAACTATCTTGTCAACTGTATCAACGGAGTGCCGATATTTTTCTAGGGGTGCCATTTAATATTGCTTCTTATGCCCTATTAACCATGATGATGGCACAAGTTTGTGGCTATGAAGCTGGAGAATTTATTCATACTTTTGGAGATGCGCATATCTATAGCAATCATATTGAGCAAGTAGAAACACAACTCAGTAGAGAGCTGCGTCCCCTTCCAACAATGAAACTAAATCCAGAGATAAAAGATATTTTTGATTTCACTTTTGAAGACTTTACTTTAGAAGGATATGATCCACACCCACATATCAAAGGCGCAGTAGCCGTTTAATTTAATGGAAATTCTTACTTTTGCGTTCTAATTTATTCTATTGAAAACAACAAACCATCCTTCAAATCTCACTATTATTGTCGCCGTTTCTGAAAACGATGTGATCGGAAAAGACAATGATTTAATTTGGCATTTGAAAAATGACCTGAAACGATTTAAGGCACTCACTTCTGGGCATTGCATTATCATGGGACGAAAAACCTTTGAAAGTTTTCCGAAGCCCTTACCCAACAGAACGCACATCGTGATTACACGACAGGAAAGTTATAAAGCTCCAGAAGGGGTCATTGTTGTGAACTCTTTAGAAGCCGCTATTGAGCAGGCAAAGCAAGATGCAAATCCATTTATTATTGGAGGTGGCGAAATTTACAAACAGGCCTTAAATGTGGTGGACACCATCGAATTCACTAGAGTACACCACAGTTTTGAAGGCGATACTTTTTTTCCTGTTATACAAGAAACTATTTGGGAAGAAACCAATCGTGAAGATCATAAAAAAGACGATTTACATAAATTTGACTTTTCATTCATCACTTATAAAAGACGTTAAAAAACAAAAACTATATACACATGAAGGCATATATATTTCCAGGACAAGGTGCTCAATTTACGGGGATGGGATTACCTCTCTATGAAAATTCAGCCGCTGCAAAATCACTTTTTGAACAAGCCAATGACATTTTAGGGTTTGACATCACCTCCATCATGTTTGAAGGAAGTGTGGACGATTTAAAAGAAACGAAGGTGACACAGCCTGCAATATTTTTACATTCTGTGATTTTAGCAAAAAGCCTAGGGGACAGTTTTCAACCAGATATGGTTGCAGGACATTCGCTTGGCGAGTTTTCAGCGTTGGTTGCCAATGGCACGCTTCGTTTTGAAGATGGCTTGAAACTCGTTTCTCAACGTGCGCAAGCCATGCAAAAGGCCTGTGATTTAACAAAAGGAACGATGGCCGCCGTATTGGGCTTGGAAAATGAAATTGTGGAGGACACTTGCAAATCCATCGATGGGATTGTGGTGGCTGCAAATTATAACTGCCCAGGTCAATTGGTGATTTCTGGTGCCGTTGATGCCATTCATCTGGCTTGTGATGCGCTAAAAGAAAAAGGCGCACGACGCGCGCTCGTTCTTCCTGTTGGAGGGGCTTTTCATTCGCCTTTAATGGCACCCGCTAAAGAGCAATTGGCAGCGGCTATAGAAAACACCACATTCCATACACCTAGTTGTCCAATTTATCAAAATGTGACCGCGATGCCTGTTGTCAATGAAACGGAGATTAAGACTAATTTAATATCCCAACTGACAGCACCCGTGAAATGGACACAGTCCGTTCAACAAATGATTCAGGATGGTGCGAATGAATTTATTGAAGTAGGCCCTGGGAATGTACTTCAAGGCTTGGTGAGGAAAATAAACAGAGAAATGAACACAAAAGCAGCAACTTTTGAAAACTAAACGTCATGAATACTAGAACTATTTTAATACTTATTCTTGTTATTTTTAATATCGGATTGGATCAAGTTTCAAAAGAACTTGTCCGCGAAAATGTGGTGCCAGGTTCTAGAACGGAAGTTTTGGGAACACAATTACAGTTAATGAATGTTGAAAATTCTGGAGCATTTTTAAGCATGGGTAGCGACTCCAACCCTACGGTAAAACTTATCTTTTTACTCATTCTACCCGTAATTGTTTTAGGGGTTGTATTGTATTATGTATTAACCAATAAAACCCTTGACAACTTATCAGTTATAGGTTTAAGTTGTATCGCAGGTGGCGGGATCGCCAATCTTTACGATCGCTTTCTGTATGGTTCGGTAACTGACTTTTTATATATAGATCTAGGGGGTGTACTCAAAACAGGCATCTTTAACAGTGCCGATTTATCAGTGACCACTGGTATGATTTTGTTGTTATTGTCGTCCTTCTTAAGTCGTCCTTCAAAAACTGCTGAACCGTCTAATTAATATTTATTTGGACAGAAAATCAATGATGGTTGAGGTAATAAAATCGATTTGATCGTCCTCCAATTCGGTATGCATTGGCAATGAAATGACTTCGTCAATTAAGGTATTTGTCACTTTAAAATCTGCATCATTATAACGGTCATCCACATAAGCTTTTTGCTTATGTAATGGAATTGGATAGTAAACCCCACAAGGAATATCTTTTGATTGCAAATGTGCCGCTAAGGCATCTCTATCTGCATTTTGTATTTTTAAAGTGTATTGATGAAATACGTGACAATCACAGTTGTCACAAATTGTTTCACATCCGTTGCCCGCTTTAGGCGTGATTATATTTTTATGATTTTTAAACGCAGCATTGTATTTTCGAGCAGCAGATTGACGTGCTTTGTTATACGCATCCAACTTTGGAAGCTTTGCATCTAGAACGGCTGCTTGGATAGAATCCAATCGAGAGTTCACTCCTACCACATCGTGGTGGTAGCGTTTGTACATCCCGTGATTTACAATCCCTCTGATTGTGTGTGCCAAGTCATCGTCATTGGTGAAAATAGCACCGCCATCTCCATAACACCCTAAATTTTTAGAAGGAAAAAAAGAAGTGGAAGCCACATGACCGATTGTTCCAGCTTTGGCTTTTGAACCATTTTTAGAAGTGAAATTCGCGCCAATGGCTTGCGCATTGTCTTCTATTACAAATAAATTATGTGCTTCTGCCAGTTCCATAATGGCATCCATATTGGCACATTGACCAAATAAATGTACGGGCACAATGGCTTTTGTTTTTGGAGTAATGGCTTTTTTGACGGCTTCTATATCGATGTTAAATTTATCTGGATCGACATCCACTAAAACAGGCGTCAGTCCTAGTAAGGCAATTACTTCAACGGTGGCTGCAAAAGTAAAATCGGCGGTGATGACTTCATCGCCCGGTTTTAAACCAAGTCCCATCATCGCAATTTGTAAGGCATCCGTTCCGTTGGCACAAGGAATCACGTGTTTGATTCCTAGGTAGGCTTCTAAATTTGCTTGAAATTCTTTAACTTTTGGACCGTTAATGAAAGAGGCGTTATCAATAACTTCTTGAATGGAAGCATTTACAACTTCTTTTATAGAGGCATACTGACCTTTTAGGTCAACCATTTGAATTTTGTTCATTTCTTTAAATTACGTTTCGAAGCAATATATTTTGCACAAACAAAAATACAAAATTAGCATTGCTTAGTCATAAAATTAATATAAAGAATGTATTTTTGCCTCAAATAATAGGCTATTGGGACTTTTTTATAACATCATCGTTGAACTCGCTGCAATTTCTGTTCGTCTTTTTGGAGGCCTTCACAAAAAAACTCAAAAGGGTCAAGAAGGTCGGAACGAAAGTCTTCAAATTTTAGCACAGGAACTGAAAGAAACGGATAAAGTGATCTGGATGCACTGCTCGTCTTTAGGAGAATATGAACAAGGATTGCCTTTCTTTGAACCCTTAACAAAACAGTATAAAGACCATAAATTTGTGATGACTTTTTTCTCTCCTTCGGGCTATGAAATCAGAAAAAACAATCCCATTGCGGATGTGGTTGTGTACCTTCCTTTGGATCAAAAATCTATTGTAAAAAAGTTTTTAGACCTCACGCATCCTGAATTGGTGGTGTTTGTCAAGTATGATCTTTGGCCAAATTATTTGTTGGAAATAAAGCGTCGAAATATCACTTCCATCTTAATTTCAGCCTTGTTTAGACCGTCTCAAGCGTACTTTAAATTTTATGGTGGGTGGCTCAAACAGTTGCTTTTTACATTTGATCATATTTTTACGCAGGATACAGATTCAAAAGTGTTATTGAATTCTATTGGATACGATGCCGTCACCGTTTCAGGCGATACGCGTTTTGACCGTGTTGGGAATCAAATGAACACAGACAATACATTGGATTTTATTGCGGAGTTTAAGAACAATCAAACCTGTGTCGTAGCTGGAAGTACGTGGCCAGAAGATGAAGTGCTGCTGGTTGATTATATTAATAATTGCAAAGACGATGTCAAGTTTATCATTGCTCCCCATAATATGGATTTGAATCAGATTAAATCGATGGCAAAACGGATTGAAAAACCAACGGTACTTTACTCGAATTATAAGAATGAAACGCTGAAAGACAAAACGGTTTTTGTAGTAGACACCATTGGTCTCTTAACCAAAATTTATAACTATGCAGATGTTGCTTATGTAGGTGGCGGTATGGGCACTACGGGGCTTCATAACACACTAGAGGCGGCTACTTTTGCGGTTCCTATTGTGATTGGGAAGAATCATAAAAACTTCCCTGAGGCAAAAGCCATGCAAACTCTTGGTGGTTTGATTAGTATCAGCAACTATGACGCGCTGCATTCGGCCTTAGATGGATTTGTTTATGATTTGGAAAAAAGAACAAAATCGGGTCAAATAAACAAACACTATGTAGAAGACAACAAAGGGGCTTCTGAAATTGTGATGACCGAATTACAACAGATTTTTAAGAAGTAATCTACGCTTTCTTTAGATGATTATTTACCACCAAATTATAAAGTGATTTTGGTTTCCAATTTTGCATTGGAATCGCCTCCAACAAAGATTGAAAAATCGCCTGGTTCTAAAACAAAATCGCCTTGATTGTTATAAAATCCAAGTTCTTTTTCTGTAAGGGTAAATGAAATTTCCTTGCTTTCATTTGGCTCAAGACTGACCAGTTCAAAACCTTTGAGTTCTCTAACAGGGCGTGTGACACTTGCGTAATGATCTCTAATGTATAACTGAACGACTTCTTTTCCTGTTAATTTTCCAGAGTTTTTTAGCGTGACGGATACGGTGACTTCTTTGTCAGATACTGCTTGCGCTTGAAGGCTACTGTATTCAAATGTGGTATAGCTTAGCCCATATCCGAAAGGGTATAAAGGACTGTTTTCTACATCTTGATAATGAGACCAAAACACTTTTCCGGGTGCCGGTAAGGTAGGACGGCCTGTATTTTTGTAATTATAATAGATGGGAATTTGACCCACAGCTCTTGGGAAACTCATCGGTAATTTTCCACTTGGGTTGTAATCGCCATAGAGTACTTGTGCAATGGCATTTCCACTTTGAGTTCCTAATTGCCAAGCCTCCACAATTGCGGGGAGGTGTTCCTGATGCCAGTTTAGTACTAAGGGCCTTCCGTTGTTTAAGACTAAGACAATGTTTTTATTGACCTTGTAAATGGCTTCTAAAAGCTCTTGTTGAACCCCTGGCAATCCGAGTTCTGTGCGGCTTCTGCCTTCGCCACTTTGGTAGCCTATTTCACCCAGTACCATGACAACGACATCCGCCGTTTTGGCGACAGCAATGGCTTGCGGGAATTCGCTTTTATCGGTGGTGTTTATGTTGACTTCTACAGTGAATTCGGTGTTGCCTAAACTGACATCGGCGCCTTTCGCATAGGTCAATTGGTTTCCGGTGTAGGCTTGCATTCCTTCTAAAACAGAGACTGCGGTGTTGTCTTTTGCAGCAATTCTCCAGTTTCCTAAAGGGCTTGTTTTATCTGTTGCGAGTGCGCCAATTAACGCAATTTTCTGACCTTGTTTTTTGAGGGGTAATAATTGATTTTCGTTCTTTAAAAGTACGATGGACTTTTTAGCCATGTCTAAACAGGCATCGTGAAACGCTTGTTGTCCAATGACTTCTTTTTCGCGTTGTGCATCGCAATATTTATAGGGGTCTTCAAAAAGACCTAATTCAAATTTTACACGCAAAATACGTTTGGCGGCATCATCGATATAGGCTTGTTTGACTTTTCCTTCTCTCACTAAATCTGCCAATTCATTGACATATAAATAGGATTCCATATCCATATCAGAGCCAGCGTTGGCTGCAATTTGGGCGGCATGCTTGTTGTCTTTTGCGTATCCATGAGAAATCATTTCTTCAATAGAACCCCAATCCGAGACTACAAATCCGTCAAATTCCCATTTGTCTTTGAGAATATCTCGTTGTAAATAGCTGTTACCTGTGGCAGGAATTCCATTGAGTTCACTAAAAGAATTCATAAAGGTTCTGACACCTGCATCAATGGTGGCTTGAAAGGGTGGGAAAATAATGTTGTTTAAAGTGGAGGTTCCTACATCGGCGGTGTTGTATTCTCTTCCTGATTCGGCAAAGCCATAGGCTGCGAAATGCTTCGCACAGGCTGCCAATGTGGTGTGTTTTGATAAATCTGATCCTTGAAATCCTTGCACTCTTGCAAACGCAATTTTGGAGCCTAAATAGGGATCTTCACCAGCGCCTTCCATGACACGTCCCCATCGGGCATCGCGTGAAATATCGACCATGGGTGCAAAGGTCCAGTTTATGCCTGCGGCCGCAGCTTCTTCCGCCGCGACTTCTGCTGATTTTTTGATGGCTTCTAAATCCCAACTCGCAGATTCTGCTAAAGGAATTGGGCTTAGGGTTTCATAGCCATGAATGACATCAAAACCTATAATTAAGGGAATGCCTAAGCGGGTTTCTTCGACGGCAATTTTTTGAATTTTGCGAACATTTTCAACGCCTCTAAGATTGAGCATGGATCCTACATAGCCTTTGCGAAGGTGTTCGTATTTTTTAGCAGCGTCGCCATTACTTGGTGCAGGGCCTGTAAGGTCCCAAAACCCACTGTATTGGTTCATCTGACCGATCTTTTCTTCGAGGGTCATTTGTTTCAGTAGGGTTTCTACTTTTTGCTCTACATCTACTACTGATGTTATTGAGGATGAACGGGTTTCTGAGTGGGTTGTATTCGGATTTTGACAGGCGTTTAATCCGATCAGAAAACATACGATTGCTACTGTTAAATTGGGTTTCATTATTTTATTGATAGACTCTTATATAATCTACTTCCATTGCATCGGATGTAAAGTTAGGATCAATAGTACCTCCGTTACTGCCACCCATTGCTAGGTTAAATATTAGAAAGAAGTTGGCATCAAAAGGCAGGGTACTGTTTGTGGAGAGTGCATAGGTTTCGACGCCGTCAATTAACGCTTTAATACTACCAGCTCTCCAGTCTAAAGAATAGATGTGAAACTCGGCAGGCGTGCTTAAATTCGTCGGCTGTCCATGACTAGCAGGGGTCCCATTATTATTCCAATGGCAGGTGGTTTGCACATACGATTTATCTTCAAATTGTTCCATGATGTCAATTTCTCCACAATACGGCCATCCTTCAGAACTAAAACTAGAGCCTAACATCCATAAGGCAGGCCAAGTCCCCGCAACGGATGGAAGTTTCGCGCGAATATCAATCCGTGCATATTTGAAGTCGATTTTATTTTGAGTTGTAATACGAGCAGAAGAATACGTTCCATTCGATTCTTTTACAGCCGTTATTTTTAAAATGCCGTTTTCTTTAACAACATTATTAGTATTGCTTGTATAGATCTGAACTTCTTGATTGCCCCAGCCGCCGCCGCCAGTCTCAAAATTCCAAAATTCGGTATTGATAGATCCATTACCATCAAATTCATCTGACCAGACTAAAACATCATTATTGCCAGAACCTCCATTGGTGTTTCCATCCACCTCAATTGTTAAGTTTTTAATGGTACTGATGCGTTCGTCAGTGTTTGAATATGCATAAATAGTGAGTGCAAATTGATTGGTTCCAGATGTATTAATGGTATGAGAAAAAACACCCGTGGTGTTTTGAGATTCTGTACCGTTACCCACTTTAAATCCGTATTTAACAGCATTGGTTGCTGTGGCTGTACAGCTAAAAATACCAGATCCATCGCCATAAGGGTTTGCTGTGTCCTGTCCTTGAATTGTGACAGTTGCCACTAAGTTGGAGGGTGTGTTTTGTTGATTTCCACCACCTCCACTACCAGAGTCTGAGGAATCATCGTCGCCAGAAGAACACCCTATGAGGGTGAGACTGACGATCGTAAATAAAAGTGTAAAAGATTTTAAGTTTTTCATAGTTACAAAAATAAATAATAATAAAAAAAGAGGCGAAATTTCGCCTCTTTTTTTCAATGTTTTACTGATTTGATTAATTTGCTACTTTATATTTAGCATACCATGCAAATCCACCACCTTCTTGTATTGATCTGACATGAAGTTCTGTAGCACTGATAGAAATGATATCGTAAACGACTTCACCTATATACCAACCCATAAAACCACCGTCTGAGAACTGAAAGCTAGTCATTCTATATGGGACATCGTCATAAGATCCTTCAAGAGCGGCTTTGGATGATGATGGAGAAAATGAAACATTTTTAACTCCAAACATGGTTGTAGCCACTGTATCATCATGACAAGTGTCGCCACCGACTCCTATAACATCAGCATAAGCTCCTGGTACAAATGCAGGGCCTACTGTTTGTTCAAAAGTAAGACCATTTGCTGTTGTTGTAAAAACAAATTCGTTGGTGTACATACATGATTTTTCTGGATCATTGGGTTGTATTGCATTCCACCAATTTGGCCATGCAAATTCGCCTCCGCCGTAGTCATCTGTAACAGGGCCTAGACCTATATGTAATGGAATGTCCGAAGCCCAAACCCATGTTTTAGTATCGCCTTCATTGAGTCCACTTAAGAATTCTAAGGCCTCTAAGTCTTCGAATGAGCTAAAGACACTAATGTCAATAGAGGTGCTAGACAAGGTGCCGCCAGTACCTACAGCATTAATAATTACGGTGTAATCATTAATTCCGGTTTGAGAATACCTGTGAGATATCATCCCAGAAGGTGCTACTTCTGAATTTCCGTCTCCAAAGTTAAACTGATATGTAACTCCATTTACAGCAGTCACTGTAAAGTTTACAAATCCATCGCCATCGCCATTTGGATTGTCGGCATCTTGACCAACAATTTCTGCGGTTACTTGTACGTTCGTTGGCGCAGTGATTGGACCAAACTCGTGACTGTCTTCCTCGCAACTTGTGAAAAGTGCTAAGGTTAAACATAAACTGAATAAATATTTTATTTGCTTCATAATATTATTTTTAGATTTTAAAGGATTAGTTTTGAGATATATCATCTACGTAGATGGTGTAATCTGCTGAGCCATCTCCTTGAGTTCCATTATCCATAATCAATACCATATTATACCAATCGATGCTCGTGTCTATCGCTGAATGATCGAATGACAACGTTTGCCACTGATTTGCTACGGTTGTCGTCGCTGTAATTTCAGCTGAACCAGCATTGTTTGGCCATGGCACAGCATCTTCAAACTTCATCATAAGATTAAGACCTGCTCTAGGGGACCAGACTTTAACCGACACTGATGTTGATCCTGCAAAAGAAAATGGTGTTGGAACTGTGATTTTAGATCCTGCCCATGGTTGTCCTGATCCTTTTACAAGTTCTAAGACTGAACCTGAAGTATTGCCATTTGTATCTGGATTTGCGATCACTGCTGTGGTACCACCATCAAAACCATCTAATGTAAAGCCTGGTTCAAAATCTAAAATTGGATCCGAAGATATATCATCTACGTAGATGGTGTAATCTGCTGAGCCATCTCCTTGAGTTCCGTTATCCATAATCAATACCATATTATACCAATCGATGCTCGTGTCAATCGCTGAATGATCGAATGACAACGTTTGCCACTGATTCGCTACGGTTGTCGTCGCTGTAATTTCAGCTGAACCAGCATTGTTTGGCCATGGCACAGCATCTTCAAACTTCATCATAAGAGTAAGACCTGCTCTAGGGGACCAGACTTTAACCGACACTGATGTTGATCCTGCAAAAGAAAATGGTGTTGGAACTGTGATTTTAGATCCTGCCCATGGTTGTCCTGATCCTTTTACAAGTTCTAAGACTGAACCTGAAGTATTGCCATTTGTATCTGGATTTGCGATCACTGAAGTAGTACCGCCATCAAAACCATCTAATACATAAGGTGTTTCAAATGTGATAGGTGTTGGTCCAGAAGTATTGCTAGATGTTTTGTAAAAATATAAATTATCTATATAAACAATTGCACTGTTACCAGTAGTATCATATAACAATTGAGTTATACCAGATACATCGGTTGTATAATCTGCTAAAGGAATTTCTACGCTTACCCAAGCACCTAAAGTGATAGGGCTCACAAATTCAATGTCTTCTTTTAACGGGTCTCCATCTGGGTGAGAGGTGTTGACTAGTTTAAGACCTAAAACGGTCGCATCTGGTGTCCAATAGTCAAAATGTACAAATTCCATAGCTGAAAGATCCGTTGCATTTCCGTAATCGGTTACAATTCCAGTATAGTTTAAATCGCTATAAAACCAAGTATTGTTTGCTTCAACTTGAACTTCGGTTAGGACTGTTGTTTGTCCCCATCCAGGATTTAGTTCAGATAAATCAACATTGGTATAGGCATCACTGTATATTGAGACTACATCCGTAGCTTGTCTTGATGGCGGTGTTGGTGCCGCTGTTAAAGGTGCTACAATAGCCGTGACTTCAAATTCTTCGGTATAGGTGGTTGTTTCAATAGCTGCTCCCATAACGACTACGGTAATTGTGTACGTTCCAGCTTCTTCATAATCTAAAGAAACTATCTCTCCAATGTTACCAGTAACTGGCGTTGTTACACCTGTAACTCCAGAATACACATCAAAGCTCACTGCAAAATCAGCTTCGGCTAGGATGTTTACACGTTTTGAAATAGCTGTATCATTTTCAATGGTCACCACTAAGTTAGAGGGTGCTTCAAAAGAAATCACTAATTCTTGACTCAAGGTTGTTTCTAAGCCTGTGATTCCATAAGCGACTGCGTTTACAGTATAAGTCCCTTCTGCATACGTATGTGCAATGTTTTGTCCGTTTTCTAAACTTTCAGGTTCGACAGTGTCGTCTCCAAAAGAAATATCAAAACTAACAGCACCTTCTGCTGTAGGAGTGATGGTTACCAAGCCTGTATTGTCTTGAGTTACTTGAAAAAGCATTGCTAATTCAGTAGGAGCCTCCACTTTGGAGACAAAGCTTAGGTCTGTTACATCGTCTGAACATGTAGTTAGTGTAAAGACTACAAGACATAAACTAAATAAATATTTAAGTGTTTTCATCGTTATATTTTTTTAATAAGTTGTGTTTTGTGTCCAGAGTCCATTTGAGAATTGAATTTCTTCAATTGGAATAGGAAATAATTCGTTTCTTCCAGCTACAAAGCCGTCTATTTCAGATGCTGCTTGACCTGTACGAACTAAATCAAAGAACCGATGTCCTTCTCCTACAAGTTCAACACGTCTTTCGTGATAGATTGCATCTGTAAGTGCTGTCCCTGAAGCAGACACATTATTAGTCGTATTTCCAAATGCACGTTCGCGTACTCTGTTTAAGTATAGTTGTGCTTTAGCATCATCAATACTTCCTCTGTTGTTCGCTTCTGCTGCCATTAACAATACATCTGCAAAACGAATCGATCTGTAGTTGTTTGGGTTTGTTAAATTTTGATCGCCCATATTTTGATCGCCTTGACGTGCAAGGTATTTTCTGTTGTAATAGCCTGTATGCTCATAACCAACTCCAAAAGTTGCTTGTGTTGTTGTTGCCCAAGCTTCAATGTCTAAAATAGAAACGTCTTTTCTAGAGTCTCCTGTTTCAAAAGCATCTACGGCTTCTTGAGTCGGTACATTAAAACTGTATCCAGAATCAAAAGTAGGTCCTGAATAGTTGCGAATTCCATTAAATCCAACGGCAATATTTCCTTCACTACATTGTAAACAACCGAATCCTGCACCTTCAGCATCTGTATATTGTACTTCAAACACTGATTCTACATTATTCTCGCCTCCACTTTCAAAAATGGTAGCATAGTCTAATGCAAGATCGTAAGGTCCATTATTAATCACGTTGTCTAAAACAGTCGCAGCCTCTGTAAATTTGTTTTGATACAAATAGGCTTTTCCAAGTAACGCCTCTGCAGCTCCTTTAGTCACACGTCCTACTTGAGGAGCTGTGTATTCTAAGTTGTTAACTGCATAGGTCAAATCACTTTCAATAAGCGCATATACCTGAGCTGATGAGGATCTAGCAATCACTAGTTCATCGCCAGGAACAAAACGTTCTCCAGCACCCTCTAAAGCTGCTTCGTAATTTTTGATTGGAATTCCTCCAAACCATTTTACCAATTCAAAATGGTAATAGGCTCTAAGGAAACGAGCTTCTGCAACCATAGCATCACGTCCGTCAAAGGCTGTTTTGTTTTGATTTTCTAAGAAGTAATTGGTTCTACTCACGCCTGCAAACATCCAGCTCCAAATATCTCTTAGGTTGCTGTTTACTTCGGTGTGTCCCATATCGTCAATTTGCTGAAAGCCTACAACATCTGTTGCGCTTTCACCTCCACAGAGTGTGTTGTCTGAAGCAATTTCTCCTAAGAGTACATTTACGTAAGAAGCTTGTAGTAAATCATAAGCTCCAACGAGTGCTAAATAATAGTCTTCTTCCGAATTAAAGAAATTCTCAGAGTCAATATTATAATTTTCAGTTTCATCTAAGAATTCATCCGAACAGGAATAAATTCCAGTAGCAATTAGTGTAAACACTAGAATTGCAGATAGTATGTTTTTATTGTTTTTCATCGTGCTTTAGTTTAAAATGAAACATTTAGTCCAAGAATATATTGTCTAACGGCTGGATAGAATCCACTATCAATACCGCCCCCAATGGCAGCACCATTTGTGGCTGCAGGGTCAAATCCTTTGTACTTCGTAAAAGTAAAAGCATTGTTAACGGAAGTGTAAATTCTTACTTTAGACATCCCTATTTTTTGGAGGAGGTCTTCTGGTAAGCTGTATCCCAACTGAATGTTTTGGATACGAACAAATGAAGCATCTTCTACAAAGAAGTCAGAAAATAATTTATTAGTCGTAGCTCCTGTGGTCGCTCTAGGAACTGTATTGCTGGTTCCTGGACCTGTCCAACGGTCTAAGTAATAATCAAGCCGGTTCACTCTGGGTTGGTCACGCTCATAATTACGCACCATTTCCTTACCTATTTCCGCATAGGTATAGGCACTAAAATCAAAGTCCTTGTAGTTGATTGAGAAGTTAAAGCCCATAAAATAATCGGCTAAAGGTTTTCCAATAAATGTTCTGTCATCGGCGTCAATTTTATTATCCCCATTGACATCTACATAACGAATGTCTCCTGGCGCTGCTGCATAACCCAATCCTTCTTGAGTTGGATGGGCATTGACTTCGGCTTGGTTCTGAAAGATTCCATTCGTTTGAAGTCCGTAAAAAGATCCTATTGGTTGACCAACGGTCATTATTGAGGGTAGCAAAGGCTGTCCTACTCCAAAAGATCCACCCGTAGGAGAAACATCTCCGATGATGTTAATGACTTCCCCTTTTATCTTAGTTACATTGTAGCTTACATTAAAGGATAGGTTTTCAGAAATATTATCGCTGTAGCTTAACAACAACTCATAACCTTCTGATCGTGTAGTACCAGCATTAACTGTTGGAGCTGAAGAGCCTGGAGCAGTCGTTCCTAAAATTCCCGAAACTGGCAGGTTTTCAATCAACAAATCCACTCGGTCTTCTAAGAAGTAATCTGCTACAATTTCTAATTTATTATTAAATAATTTAGCGTCCAGTCCAATGTCTAATTTTTCAGCTGTTTCCCATTGTGCAATTTTATTTGGAAGTTTTCCAAGCGCTTGACCATTGGATAAAGTACCATCAAATACGTAGGTTGCTTCTCCAGATAGTAATGCCTTGTATAAATCGGCACCAACAAGATTTCCTAGTGTTCCGTAACTTCCTCTTAACTTCAAGAAATCAATTGTTTGATTGTCTTTCAAAAAGTTTTCTTCTGAAATTTTCCATCCAGCAGTGACCGATTTAAAGTAATCGATTCTGTAATCATTATCAAAGGCTGAAGATCCATCACGACGTACCATCGCAGACAATAAGTACTTCCCTTTAAAGTCGTATTGAAGACGTCCAAAATAAGACAACAAACGGTTGTCATAAGTATAAGAACTAGTATCATTACCTGTGCCTAAACCTGTTGTCTGTGAAATATCTGCAAAATCCCATGAATTGTAAGGGACGTCATAACCTGTTCCAGATAAACCATCACCCCAATTTTTGACAACGGTCATACCAACAGTTGTTTCAATGTTATGTTTATCTGCAATTGATTTTTTGTACGTTGCAAAAGAATCCCATGTGTAAGAGTCGTATTGATTTCGACCTTGATTGACGGTACTTCGAGTTGTATTAAATACTTTTCCTGATCCGTAATTTACAATCGGTGAAAAAGACTTGCTTTTATCGCTATAGGTTTTAAACCCGATTCTAGAGGTTACTTTTAAAGCATCTGTAAGTTTGTATTCTAATTGGAAGTTTCCTTCAATACTGCTTCCAGAATAGGAATTGTAAGTGTCTCTAATTTGAGACAATGGATTGATGATTTCATTTCCAAATAAAGGCGCATCAGATCCAAACACTCCCCCAACATCTTCTTGATCTAAAGTAAATAATGGCGAATAACTAATCGCATTAAATAATACCGAACCTAAACCTGATTCGTTGATTGATTTTCTACTGTTAGAAAAGTAATTAAGATTTAAAGTCGTCTTTAAGCGGTCATTCACGTCCACGCCTAAGTTTAACTTTATGTTATCTCTTACATAGTTTGACTTGTCTGGAGCAATGATTCCATCTTGGTCTAAATGGGTTGCACTTAAATAATACGTAATTTTTTCTGTACCTCCAGATAAACTTAGATTATGGTTAATCAATAGTGCTTCATCAAAAATTTGATCTTGCCAATCTAACCCTTCACCTAAACCACTTAGGTTGGTGTGAGGCAAACTTTGTCCATTGGCTGCGTAACTTTCATTGACCAAGGCAGCATACTCCGTACCGTTAAGTAAGGAAAGTTTTTTGGTTGTTTGTTGTACGGCTGCAAAGGCATTGTAAGATACTTTAGGCGCCGTATTTTTCTTTCCATTTTTAGTTGTTACTAATATAACTCCATTAGCTCCCTGAATTCCATAAATAGCCGCTTGCGCATCTTTCAATACTGTAAGACTTTCAATATCATTTGGATTCAGACTGTTAAGACTTGATACTATATATCCATCTACAACTAATAAAGGGTCGTTACTAGAGTTACTACTAACCCCTCTAATTAAGAATTTAAATCCACTTCCTGGCGATCCTGACGCCGAAGAGACAGAAACTCCCGTTGTGGTTCCCTGTAATGCTTGAGAAACATCTACAGGTTTTAATTTTTCAATTGTTTCAGCGCCTACAAATGACACTGATCCCGTCACATCTTTCCTATTTTTGGATCCATATCCAATCACAACAATCTCATCAAGAGATTCGTTGTCTTCGTCTAAAGAAACATCCATGTTTGCCGACGCTGGTAATTCTTTAGTCTCAAACCCTATATAGGTAAAGACTAAGGTTGCATTCGGTTGTACATTTGTGATGGTGAAATTTCCATCGAAATCGGACACAGCTCCAGTGCTTGTGTCTTTAACTATGACGTTTACTCCTATAAGAGGAAGACCATCAGCGCTAGATTTCACTGTACCGCTTACTGTCGAATTTTGGGCGGATGCTGTAAAAGCAAATGCTAAAGTCATCAGTGCGGAATAAAATATTTTTTTCATGAATATTGGTTTGTTTTGGTTTACTGTAAATCTAAAACAACTAATTACATAATTTGTTTAAATAACCTCAACAAATGTTATACAAAATAAAAAAATGTCTGATGTTTAGTGAAATGGCAATATTATAGGGTAAAAAATATTGATTAACAAAATATGGTAAATGTTAAACAAAAGAAATTTGTCCAAATGTAGTGGATTTGTATGGGTAAAAAAGCGAGCTGTAGGGTTATTATATTTCTAAAATATAATTTGTTAAGCTAGATTCATGGGGTAAATCCATTTTTTTTCGCAAACGATATCGTTTTACCTCTACACTTCTCGGGGATATATTTAGCAGTGGCGCTATCTCTTTAGAGGATAGATTTAGTCGTAAGTAGGCGCACAAACGAAGGTCATTTGGGGTGAGTACTGGGTGCTTTTCTTTGATAAGTTTTAGAAAGTCTTTGTCCGCATTGTTAAAGGCTTCTTCAAATAGCTTCCAATCGTCTGTATTGTTTAGATTTTTATCAATAATCCTGATTACCTTCTTGATATCCTGTTGATTATCTTTTTCCTTTAATTCACTTTTGATGCTATTCAAGAACTCGTTCTTTTTAATCAAACTCATTGTAGAGACTGCCAACTCTCGATTCTTACTTTCAATGTCAAGTTTCAGTTTCTCGTTGGTTAACTGCATGAATTTTTGAGAGGTTTCAAGTTCTTTGAGTGCAAGTTGTTCGTGAGATTTCTGAAGAAGTTGTTGTTGTTGTTTTCTGTAATACCGTTTGTATAGGTTATGGATTAGGATCCATAAAATAATAAAAAAGATTACATAAAGAGTTATTGCAGCATTTGAAAGGTGCCAGGGGCGGTTGATAACAAAAGAATAGGAGGCGGTATTGAGAGTTTCGGAATTCCCTATTTTCCCTTTAACTTTAAACTCATAACTCCCAAAAGGCAGGTTTTCAAATACTTGTTGGGATTCAGCTTGCCAATCCGACCAAGAATTGGACCACCCTATTAGCTTGTAAGAATATTTTTTACTGACTACATTGTCGTAGTGAGGAATGCTGTAATTAATATAAATATTATTGTTTTCGGAGTCTAAAATCTTTGGATCTGTAGAGTTGAGTCGAAATTTATCTTCATTAATTTTACTGGCCTCAACAGAGTTGATTTTTAAATTATAAAGGTGATTTGGTTTTGGTGTGTCTGAATTAAAAATAAAATAACCATAAGCAGAGCCTAGAAGATACTCATCTGTCCCAATTTTTGTGAGGTTCTCGAAACCAGAAACAACCTTTTTAAAGTTTGATATCGCAACTGGAATGATTTCAACTTTTGGTGTTTGCGTAACACTTCCTGCACTAATGATTAAAATATTGTCATCTGCAAAGCACCATTTAAGTCCCTCAGAGTCCTTGACATCCATAATGGTGGTACGTGTTGAGTACTCTTTTAAGACTTCTTTGAAAGGCTCTGATTCAATGAAGGAATGATCTGTAGGATTGAATTTGTAAACATCTTCAGACGAGGTGTAATAATAGTTTTTAGAGAATTTTAGAAAGTTGGAGCCATTACCCTTGGTGATTGGAGTAATATTAGAAACTTTAGAGACCTCAGTTAAATCTTTGTTTAAAGTGAGCTCATATAAACCTCTTAATTCATGGTTCACATATATTTGATCTCCTATGTGTTGATAAAAACGACTTGAGATATCAAACCCTTTAATTTTATTCCTATAACGCCACCGCCCTTCCGTTTTCTCTAAAAGGCTTAAGCCGTTATAATTTCCTTGTAATATGATGTTTGGGTTCTCTTTAAGGAGTTTAAAGTCCCACGTTCCAAGGGATTGACCTATACTGTATTGTAGTTTTTGGTTTTTGATGAGTAAGGTTCCGCGGTCATGTCCACAGAAAATTTGGTTGTCAATAACCTTAAGATTCCACACTTGACCATTTGTACCCTCTATAAAAGTAAAGCCAGAGTTCTTGTCTCTCCGTTTATAAAACAGTCCTTGATTTGTCCCTAAGTATAAATAATCTTCAAATAGCACAGAAGTATAGACGGTACCGATGGCTCCTTTTGTATCGTTACAAATAATAAACTGAGAGGACAGATTTATATGGCTAATTCCAATATCAAGCCCTAGCCATAAGTTATTTTGGTAGTCTTCAAAAACAGATAATACCGTATTATTACTGAGACCCTTCTCAAAGTTAAGATCATATTTAAGCATCCCGTTTGGACTTAGGTGGTACAGTCCGTTGGAAACAGTCCCTATAACAATACTGTTGTCACTTAACTTAGTGGTGCTGTATATTGTAAGTGAATTCAGGTCAACTTTAGGGTCTATTTTCCATGGGGTTAGTTTCTTGTTTTCTAGGAGATAAAACCCATTGGATGCCGTGATAATTAACAATTGGTTATTAAGCTCAAATACGCCCACAAGGTTATTAGATGTCAACCTTACATCTTCACTAACAAGCTCAACATTTCCATCAATTATTTTATAAAATCCTTTATTTAGCTGGTTAAAAAACAAGACCCCTTCCACCTCAAATATATTTGAGATGACATGATCAGATTCTATAAAAGTTGTTTCTTTTGTGAGTTCGTTCACTAAATAAATCCTGGAAAGAGATTGAAAAATTAACCAATCATCTAATTTAATAATGTCCCAAAACTGTTCGTCTTCGTCTAACTCAATACCTAATTGCTGTACTAAAGAGGTGTACTCTAAGATGCTTTTATTATTTCGTTTCCAAACACCAAAATCCATATAACTCCCTGTGTAAATTAAGTCGTCAATTGCCTTTACCGATCTTACAATAGAGTTGTCTGGGACTGGATAAAGTTTCCAATTCATACCATCATACTCCAATAATCCGGAGTTATTGGCAAAATACATGGTTTGATCCGAGGTCTGAGAAATACTCCAGTTTTGATTTTGAGCAGCATAGGCATCTGGATTATAAGCCATTACAGGAGGGTGCTCTTGGGCAGAAATCACCAAAGAGGCTAATAAAACTAATATATACTTAATAATCCTCATAATGATTCGAAAGGCACAAGGTAATGAAAATTTGAAATTTAAGCTAATAGCAACGAAGGATAACACTATAAAACCATCGGAGATGTCAATAGCGCTACTCTAAGAATCAAGATTACTTAATGTTTAAAAAGGATACTAAATCCTCTTTTCTTCGTTTGGCAACGGGCAATATAAGATTGCCAATTAACTCGCAGTTACTGCCATCGGCATTATTGATGTTTACAATATACTTAAGGTTTATCAAGTATTTTTTATGGATTCTAAAAAAATACCTTGGAGCTAAAATCTTATCATACTCTCCAATGTTTTTAGAAACAAAAAAGGTTGTCTTGTCAATTAGATGAATTATAGTGTATCTTCCATCCGATTCAAAGTATAAAATATCATCTATCTTAATGAAGTCGATTTTTTTTGTGGAAGGAATTGCAATAAAATTATAATCAGAAGTTTTGGCTTCAATAGAAATTTTGGCAGATTCTAATTGAGGGTTGGTCGTAAAGAGTTTGTTCTTAAGATTGTCTTCAAGTGTTTTTACTGTTGTCATCAAATCCTTTGGATCAATTGGCTTTAGAAGAAAATCAATGGCATTAAATTTGAAGGCGGATACTGCATACTCCTGAAAAGCTGTTATAAACACCGCGGAATAATCCTCATAATCTATACCTTCAAGCACATCGAACCCCGTGCCGTCTTGCATCACAATGTCTAAGAAAATAAGTTTGGGTTGTAAGTCGTTGATTGTAGTGATTGCACTCTCAACAGTAGTAGCGATTGCTATTACTTCAATTATAGGGCAATATTTATCTAAATAAATGTTTAATAATTCATTGTTTTTAATTTCGTCATCGACGAGTACAGCACTGATTTTTGACATAATAAATTAAGATAAGAACGCGATTTAGTGACTCAAATAATACATAATGTATAACTACTCAAAGAACAATTAGTTAAAAATTTATTATACTCTAGATAAGTAGGTTACAATACAAAAATAGGGAAAATAACTTAAAAACTATTAAAAAAGCCTTGAAACTACTATAAAACACTATAATAAGGTGAATTCATTTGTTCTTAAAAAGTAATTGTGTAACTTTAGTTTTTGTTTAGCAAAATGGATGATTTAATGAAAATTTTAAGATCAATTTGGGCAATAACAAGTATTAGCTTGTTAAGTGTGTGTACGAATTGGATAAATGCTCAGAAAGCCACTACAAGAGATGCGTTTATTGAAAAAATAAATGCATCTCTTGACAATCAAAACACTCAGAACTCTGATAGTATCTTCAATAAGCTTAGAAATGAGGCTTGGTCTTTAAAAGAAGATTCTCTTTTTGTAGATCTCACATTTCAGCAAATAGAAAAAAACAAAGGCTCGGTGGATGTTTTGGAAGACCTGATGATTAAAGAGTACGAGTACTTAAAAAATCACCCTAGACTTCTCCTTCTTTGTTATCTCAATATGAGTGAATTCTATTTATCTCAATACAATTCATCAAAAGCCTCTATAGGTCTTAGTAAATATTATTCTAATCGCTATTTTGAAATTCTAAAAACAATTCCTTTTAACGATAACGATATTCGATTGCATCAAAAACACAGACTACACTATTTGCAAAAAACACAAAATGATAGTCTGTTATATTACCTGAACACATACGACCTCCCAAAACAAACAAAAAATTTAATATTGACACGATGGTATCGGTCTCAAAACAATCACAAAAAAGAACTGATTCATGCCAAAAAAAGTGAGCATACCCATGAACTTTTGGTTGCGTATCGAAATAACCTACAACTCTCTAAAGTGGACAGTCTATTCCCTATCCTCTTAGAGAAATTTAAAGGGAAAAACAGTTTCAACGAACATATTTTATACCTCAATATGGGACATCGCTATGCCTTAGAACGTCGCTTTGGCACAGCCGACAAGATGTACCTTAAAGCATTGAACTATTTTGAAGACAATAAAAAAATGTATCAACTCCATGAATCCTTGGAGGCAATTATTGATGTTAAAACACATAGTGGTGATATAAGTGCATTCAAATTTTACAACACGAAGTTAAGTTCCCTTAAACAACAGCAACACGATAAACAATTACTCGTAATTGAAAAGTATTTAAGTTTTGTGAAAGATGTTACAGACTTAGAGGCGAAGACAAAAAAGAAAGCTGATAAACTAGAAAAAGAACAATCTAAAAATGACCTCAAGTACCAAAAAACAATAACATCTGTTGGGCTTGCATTCTTCTTAGTGTTTTCGATTTTTATATTTTTTTATTTTCAAAGTGTAAAAGAAAGAGAGTCTTTGGAATATAAGAACGAAAAAATGAAAGTTGATGTATTGAGATCAAAGTTTAAACCTCACTTCACATTTAACGCATTATCTGTCATCAATTATTTTATCGCCAAAAAAGATATTGAAAGCGCTTCTAATGCACTTACAAAAATGGCGACGCTGTTACGGTCTACACTTGATAATATGAGTAAAGATTTAGTATCCTATCAGTCCGAATATAATATCTGTAAGGATTATATGTATTTAGAGCTGTTACGGTTTTCAGATAGATTTGAGTGTAATATTATGGATCTTAACGACCCAATTATTAAGGGGTGGAAAGTCCCTCCTGGGATTATAGAGCCTTTTTTAGAAAATTCTGTAAATCATGCCTTTAAGGGTGTGAAAAGTAAGGGATTAATTTCTCTAACACATCAAATAGAGAAAAACTGTTTAGTGATCTGTGTGAAAGACAATGGTGTGGGGATTGATACAGAAAAAATGTATTCTGAAAAATTACATGGAATGAAAATCACTAAAGACGTTATAAAAGCAACCTCAAAGCTTTACAAGACTCCCATAAAATTTGAAATAAAATCAGATGGCGGTACAGTTGTAACTCTTACTGTCCCTCTGTTAAAGTCATAAAAAAGCATTACACTAAATTTAGTGTAATGCTTTTTTTATGCGATTTGATTATTGTTTTTTAAGCTGTTCTATGTTTTAGTCGTCAAAAATACCGTCATTAGCTACTGGTGCCACAATTACTGACGCAGCCTGTGACTTTGTTGGATTCAACGTTATAAACGTTCCTATAGCGGTTAGTGCTGCATATTTCCCCATTTTAGAAAGGGCTTCTTTGCGAGTGATTTGGTTTTTATTATTATTTGATTTCTTCATGAATTTGTAAGTTGAAATTTAGTGCGAAATATTTACATTTAAGCCTTTTACGTCTTAAAATGAGTCTTTATTTGATAACTAACTTGGTTGTTTTAGATTGGTGATTATTGTTCAAGTTTGCAACATACACTCCCGAACTTACGTTAGATACATCAATTTCGTGCCTTGTTTGAGATGCTTCCAATTGGTGCTTTTGTATCACGCGGCCTCTTATATCATATAATATTAATGTCGAGTCATGCCTTAATTGACCCTGAACGATTAGTTTTTTTGTAGTAGCCGATGAGAAAATCTCAACAGAATTGAGTGCCGTATAAGGGCTTGAAAAAGTGGATGAAGTTGTGCCTAAATAAAAACGCCCAATACCGCTTAAGGTTGAAGAAGGGGTAAACGTATAGTCATTTGAGGTTAACAGTGTTTGAACATTTAATTCTGCATCGTCTAAATAAAATTTCGTTCCTGAAGGAACATCTAAATCGTCGATACTAATCGTTGCTTCCTGACCTGCTGCAACATTCACTTCCAAAGGAATGGCATAATCCGTTGCTGTCAAGTCAGCTGAGGGTAGGGCTTGTATATGGAAGTTAACCCCTACAGAAGTTGGATGATCCTCTTCAACTAAGTGCGTTCCTAAATCAGACCCTAGAGAGCCTGCGTCCCAGGTTGGATCCAAACCTCGACCCGTATGTGCGTCTGAACCAAAGTATAGGTAGGTTTTCCAGAACTGAGATCCTTTCGTTAGGGTCAGCGTCAAGGTTGAAGGCGTAGTACCCTGAACAATCCCCGGGAGGAAATTATCTTGCGCAGCGGTGCTTACTCTTCTCGCTGATGTTGGGAAGGAGAAAGTACCCGCAGCAATAGCTCTAACAATAAACGCTTGCCCAGGCGTAATTAAAGGAACCGTTGCATGATTTGTACTGCCCAAAACGGTCCAATTAGCAGGGTCATTAGAAGTGATACCCTTATATCCATATATGACAGCAAATGAAGGGTTAATAACTGCAGTAGCAGCCCCGAGAGCGGATACAACATCCTGAGTACTTACATGAGTAGTATAAGGGTTTCCAATAAGGTTATTATCTTTATATACTGCCGATCCACTATACACAATAGGAATTGAAACGTTTCCTGTACTAACAATTCCTTCATAAGTCAATGTTTGTCCAGTGACAGTCCCTGCTCGATAGCCTTTGGCAGCGACCAATGGTGTGGTGTCTGCTGCCAAATACTCCTCGTAGGCAGAAGTGGCAGTGTTCAACGGTCCATACATGAGGCTTGTGACTGCAGTATTAATAGTTCCTGGCGCAATTTTCCCAGTATTTGCAGTCGCAAATGAGGCAAAGGTTTGACCACTTACTGGTGGGGAGACTAAATCCCTGGTGGCAGAAGAGCCTGTGAAATGA
>Ga0209304_1000309_pt1 | contig 34173 bp, 32 predicted proteins | sample COGITO_mtgs_1004_4_FD_184789 | JGI IMG/M metagenome (GOLD analysis project Ga0209304, IMG submission 184789) | Pelagic marine microbial communities from North Sea - COGITO_mtgs_100423 (SPAdes) (version 2) | ecosystem: Environmental > Aquatic > Marine > Epipelagic ...
TCGATGCGGGTTCAGAGGCGGATGCCACCACGATAGTGGTATAAACCATAGCACCATGTTCTTCGAGCTTGCGCACGACGTTGGCAATGGTTGAACGTTTCTGACCGATGGCAACATAGACGCACTTAATGCCGGCATTTTTTTGCGCCAGAATTGCATCGATCGCCATTGCGGTCTTACCCGTTTGACGGTCACCAATGATCAATTCACGCTGACCACGACCAATTGGTACCATCGCATCAACGGCTTTATAACCGGTCTGAACCGGCTGATCAACTGATTGACGAGCAATAACACCAGGTGCTACTTTTTCAATCGCATCGGTCATCTTAGCGTTAATCGCGCCTTTGCCGTCGATAGGGTTACCCAAGGCATCAACGACTCGACCCAACATCTCTGGTCCAACAGGGACTTCCAGAATTCGGCCGGTACATTTACAGGTCTGGCCTTCGGCTAGGGTTTTGTAATCCCCTAACACCACGGCACCAACTGAGTCTTGCTCAAGGTTAAGCGCCATACCGTAGACGCCGCCCTCAAATTCGATCATTTCGCCGTACATTACTTCGGCTAGACCGTGAATACGTACGATACCGTCAGAAACGCCGACGATGGTACCTTCATTTTGTGCTTTCGAGCTGGTATCCAGTTTCGCGATACGCTCTTTAATAATGTCACTAATTTCTGAAGGATTCAGATGCTGCATGTATTTTCCCTCATTAGGAATTCATGGCTTCAGCGAGTTTTGATAATTTACCGCGTACGGAATCATCAATAACTAAATCGCCAGCTCTAATTATGACACCACCAATGAGTGCCGAATCAACATTAACAGTCAAAGTCACTGCTCGGTCCAATTTGGCCGACAACTTTACTGCTAATGTATTTTGCTGTGCGTCGCTGAGTGCGAATGCACTGGTTACGACGACGTCTGCGCTTTTATCATGCTCAGCTTTGAGCAGTTCAAATTGCGCACTAATTTCTGGTAACAAGGCAAAACGTTCATTTTCTGATAAAACTACCAGTAAATTGGACGTTCCTTCATTGCATAGATCACCAGCGATAGACGCCATGGTTTTCGCTTTATCCAATGCGTTGACCGAAGGGCTGAGCAAAAGCTCAGTGACCGCTTCGGTTTCTGTAATCATCGCGAGCGTCTCCAACCCAATCGACCAGGCGGCAGTAGAGCCGCCCTCGACTGCGGCTGAAAACGCAGCCTTCGCGTAAGGGCGGGCGAGCGTACTTAATTCTGCCATAATCCCTCCTCTTACAGCGTAGCTGCCAACTTATCCAGCAATTCGCTATGTTTCTTTTCATCGACTTCAGACTGCAGAATTTTTTCTGCACCGGCTAAAGTTAAGGCGGCAACCTTGGTGCGCAATTCTTCACGCGCCACGTTGCGTTCTTTTTCGACATCGGACACGGCACCAGCGATAATGCGTTTAGCTTCAGCACCGGCTTCCACTTTCGCTTCATCGACAATAGTTGCCGCGCGTCGATTGGCTTGATCAATCAGCTCAGCCGCCGCGTCTTTTGCTTCACGGAGCTTTTTAACCGCGCTGTCTTGAGCAAGTTCCAAATCTTTCGCTGCTCGTGCCGCCGCGTCTAGGCCATTAGCAATATTCGTCTGACGCTCATGCATCACAGCCAATATTGGCGGCCATACAAATTTCGCGCAAAGATAGACGAATATAGCGAAGACGACGATTTGGCCGATAAATGTTGCGTTAAAATTCACGCCATCACCTCGTTATAAGTTAATGAAAAACAGTCTTTCAACTGACTTAAGCACCTACAACGAAGATCAGATACATCGCGATACCAACACCAATGATTGGGATTGCGTCGATTAGGCCTGCAACGATGAAGAACTTAGTCTGCAACATTGGACCCAACTCAGGTTGACGACCGGTAGCTTCGAGTAATTTACCACCCAATGTACCCATGCCGATTGCTGCACCGATAGCACCAAGACCAACCATTAAGCCTGCTGCGACGTATACTAATACTAATAATTCCATGTACTTCTCCTATTGTATTTCTATTTAAGTTTGTTAATTAAAAGGGTAGAACCCAGGTTGCCCGGAAAACCCAGGCGAAATCGTTAGTGATCTTCATGCGCCTGACTGAGGTATACGATCGTCAGAACCATAAAGATAAACGCTTGTAGCGGTATCACTAGAATATGGAAGAACGCCCAGCTCAATTGCAGCACGCCACCTAATATCGCAATGGCAAACCCGCCGCCAAACATCAAAGCGATTAGGATAAAAATTATTTCAGCGGCATAGAGGTTACCAAACAGACGCAAACCCAGTGAAAAAGGTTTCGCAAGCAGTCCGACCACTTCGATAAACACATTGAAGGGGATAAAGGCCCAGTGATTAAAAGGCTGCAAGGTTAGCTCTCTGAGGAAGCCCCAGCCCTTTATCTTGATTGAGTAGAACAACATCATAATAAAGACAAACACCGCAGTACCGAGGGTAATGTTCGGATCGGTCGATGGCACAATTTTCTGGAAGCCAATACCGAAGACCTTGTTGAGTATCGTCGGAATCAGGTCGACCGGTAGGATATCCATCAGATTGGACAGCAAGACCCAGCAGAATACGGTCAAGGCCAGGGGAGCAATCAGCGGATTACGCACGTGAAAAATGTCGTTGACCGTGGTTTCGACAAATTCGATCACGGATTCTACCGCGTTCTGCATGCCGGTCGGGACCTCTGCGGTGGCATTCTTGCCCACGCGCCAGAAAGTAAAGAGAAACAACAGACCCAAACCGATAGACCACGCCATACTGTCCACATTAATGGCGTTAAAGCCCATTGCGGCAGATTCTTGGGTACAGTGCGCGAAGCCCCAATAGGCTTGATCGGCAATGCTACCATCACACAGCGTGGCACCATCCGGAATATGACCGTAGGTCAAGTTCGTCAGGTGGTGTTCAATATATTCAGCGGAACTTGCGTAGCCGCCTTCGTTAGTCGCCATAAAGCCTAAGCCCCTTAATTCGTATTCAATGCCCTAGTAGGACGTTTTTTTAACTAAAAATGGTAACTTGTTTGCCACTAACAGGGGTAGCAAGAGCGCACCCAGGGTATGACTAATAAATAGACTCAGGTACAGAATCCCTGCGTTTAAATCCGGCCAGCGTATTACGCAGGCCAGACTAAAACCGATGATAATAGCCCATTTACCTACCATGGCCGTCTTAGTCGCTGCGACCACTTGACCAATGTGCGGGCTGCCAAAGTAGCGCAACGCCCGAAAATTATAATAACACTGACCGACGATACTGATACTGCCACCCAACACGACCGCAACACTCAGCTGCGGTGCCCACAGAGCTAGTATAAGGCCAATCGGGAGCACAGCCATCAGTTGCACGACCGCAATAGATGCTGTGGCGGGCCGTGCCAGTTTGGCGGCGGTGCGTGCTTTAAAGTAAGGCATCTTTCCTATTTTTTATTCTAACCCGATAACGAGTTCTTAAAATCGCTGGTGAGTATATGGGGTTAATGGCATAGCTTCAACCAAACCGACTCACCTAATACTAAGTATCGTAAAATGATATGAATCAACTCACCATCCTAACGGAACACCCCAAGCTCAAAACTGGTGCCGCCGAGATCATTTTACGTGCGCCAGAATGCCGTCCAACTCATCCAAGCTAGTGTATTTAATTGTTAGTGAACCCTTACCAGCGGCGCCGTGCTTGATCTGCACGGCAGCACCGAGGCGCTTGGCCAAGCTTTCTTCCAGACGCTGAATATTGACGTCTTGGCGAATACTATCGCGTGGCAGGTTAACCTTATTCGGCTGATTCAACGTCCGGACCAGCTGCTCAGTCTGGCGCACGGTCAAGCCCTTGGCGACAACTTGGCGCGCGGAATCGACTTGGGCGCGGCCGGACAGGCCCAAAAGGGCTCGGGCATGGCCCATTTCCAGATCGCCGCGCTCGAGCATTTGCTTAACCTCAGCCTCAAGACTGATCAAACGCAGCAGGTTGGTTACCGTTACTCGGGACTTACCGATGGCCTCGGCCACCTCGGCCTGGGTCAGTTCAAATTCTTTTTGCAACCGCTGCAAGGCAAAGGCTTCTTCGATCGGATTGAGATTCTCGCGCTGGATATTTTCGATCAGGGCCATTGCAATGGCGTCTTCGTCGGCCACATCGCGGATCACCGCCGGAATGGTGTCCAAACCGACCAACTGGGCAGCGCGCCAGCGCCGTTCGCCAGCAATTAACTCATACGATTCCGGCCCCAAGGGCCGCACGACGACGGGCTGCATTACGCCCTGGGCGCGAATCGAATTGGCCAATTCCTCCAACCCCTCATCGGCTATGTCGCGCCGGGGCTGATAAATGCCGCGCTGCAGCCATTCAATCGGCAAGTGGCGCAAGGAACCCTCCTCGACCCGATCGAGCGGCTTGTCGGCCAGTTCCTGAACTTCAGTGTGCGTGGTAATCAGGGAGCCAAAGTTCCGCCCCAAGCCTTTCTTTTTCATCGACATCTGAATCAACCCGTCACTTTGTGAATATCATGGAGTACGGTTATGTCAGCCTTTTCACCTTCATTGCGGCGAATGAACTCACCCGCCAAGGCCAGATAGGCCAGGGCGCCGCGTGATTGCTTATCGTATTGCAGCGCTGGCATACCATAACTTGGCGCCTCGGCTAAGCGGACATTGCGCGGTATCACAGCGCTGTACAACTTGTCGCCAAAGTATTCTTTAAGCTGGTCGGAGACATCATTGGTCAAGGTATTACGCGGGTCGTACATGGTACGCACCAGCCCGCCAATCTCCAGTCCGGGGTTAACGACCTTCTGAATCTGACTGATAGTCTCGAGCAGATCGGCCAGGCCTTCTAGGGCATAATATTCACATTGCATCGGAATAAGAGTTTTATGCGCAGCCGTCAGCGCGTTAACGGTGAGCATGTTCAACGATGGCGGACAGTCGATAAAGATATAATCGTAATTCTCTTGCACCTCGGCGAGGGCATATTGCAGACGATGTTCTTTTAGCTTGATGCCAAGCAGCTCACTTTCGGCCGAGGTAAGGTTGCCATTGGCCGGTAGCAGGTCATAGCCGGCCGATTCGCTTTTAACGATGGCGGTGCTGCATTGGCATTTTCCGGTCAGCACATCGTAGGCGGATAATTCCAACGCGCTTTTGTCCACACCACTGCCCATGGTGGCATTACCTTGGGGATCGAGATCGATCACCAGCACCTTTCGCTTCATCGCAACCAAGGAAGCAGGCAAGTTGATTGCCGTGGTGGTTTTGCCCACTCCACCTTTTTGATTGGTAATCGCAAATATTTGACTCAAGGTTTAATCCTTCAAGGGTGTCTGTATCCCCAGCTCCACCAGATGGCGCTGACCATCGGTACCGGGAACTGTAAGGGGCGAAATGGCCAGCAGCTTGATTTCGGGCGGCAATTCAGCCAGCTCTGCATCGGGCGAGAGGCCCTTCATAGCTAAAAAACGGCCGTCATCGGCGAGCAGATGTCGCGAGAAGCTTACCATATCAGAAAGGGTTGCGAATGCTCTAGAGGTGATCTGGGCGAATTCTCGCTCCGGTTGCCAGCTTTCGAGTCGATGCTGAACCACGGTAACGTTGTCGACGCCTAACATCATCTTGACCTGGCTCAGAAACCGGGTTTTTTTGCCGTTACTGTCGAGCAGCCAAACCGGCAGGTCCGGCCTTACTAAGGCCAGCACCATGCCCGGCAGGCCAGCCCCGGTGCCAACATCGAGCAGCGCGCCGGAACCGATAAAGGGCAGCATACTTAAGCTGTCGAGCAAATGTCGATCGATCATCTCATCGGCCTTGCGCACCGAGGTCAGGTTATAAGTCTTATTCCACTTTACCAGCAGCGCGTGGAACTCGAGCAAACGGGTCACGGCATCCGCCGGTAGCGTCAGTCCGAGGGTCAAGATGCCGCCCTCAAGCCTATTTCGATATGCGTCAGTCATGCGCTTTGTCGACTCGCTTTGTGTTTTTTAATATGCACTAAAAGCATCGATAGGGCCGCCGGTGTTACACCCGATATGCGCGAAGCCTGCGCCAGGGTTTCCGGTCGCTGTGCCTTGAGCTTTTGCCGCACCTCGTTCGATAGGCCGCCGATTAGGTCAATATCGAGGCTATCTGGCAACTTGGTGTCTTCATGGCGGCGCAAGGTATCGATATCGTCCTGTTGGCGCTGGATGTAGCCCTCGTATTTGGCCGCAATTTCAACCTGCTCCTGCTCGTCCAGAGCCAGGTCCGCGGTCGGTGGCGCAACCTGCGCTAAGTCTTGGTAACTTAACTCGGGTCGCTTCAACAGATCGGCCAGGCTGTATTCACGCGATAGGGGCGACTTCAGCTTGCTCGCCAAGGCGGTCGCCGCGTTGGATGACGATTGGACGTAGGTCGTGCGCATCCGCTCCTGCTCAATGGCAATGGCGTCTTGCTTGCGGTTAAACGCGGCCCAACGGGTTTCGCCAACCAACCCCAGATCATGGCCGATGGCGGTCAAGCGAGCGTCGGCGTTGTCTTCGCGCAACAGCAGGCGATATTCGGCCCGACTGGTAAACATGCGGTACGGCTCCAGGGTGCCCATGGTGATCAGATCGTCGACCAACACCCCTATATAGGCTTCATCGCGCCGTGGTGACCAGACAGCCTCACCTTGTGCGGTGCGCGCCGCGTTGATACCGGCCAACAACCCTTGCGCAGCGGCCTCTTCATAACCGGTGGTACCGTTGATCTGTCCGGCAAAGAACAGGCCCTCGATAAACTTCGACTCGAGCGAGTGCTTCAGGTCTTGCGGGTTAAAATAGTCGTACTCGATGGCGTAACCGGGTCGCGTTATATGCGCATTTTCAAAACCCTTCATGGAACGGATGAAGGCGACCTGGACATCAAACGGCAGGCTGGTCGAGATGCCATTGGGGTAGAGCTCATAGGTATTAAGACCTTCGGGCTCGACAAAGATTTGGTGGCTGGTCTTATCGGCAAAGCGCACCACCTTATCTTCAATCGATGGGCAATAGCGCGGCCCGGTACCTTCAATCTCGCCGGCGTACATCGGTGATTGGTGCAAGTTATTGCGAATAATGTCGTGCGTTTGCTCATTGGTGTGGCCGATATAACAGCTAACTTGGCGCGGATGGTCACTAACCGAGCCCATAAAGGACATTACCGGCAAGGGCGTGTCGCCCGGTTGCTCGGCCAAGACGCTGAAATCGACCGAGCGTGAATCGATGCGCGCCGGGGTGCCAGTCTTAAGGCGTCCAACCCGCAGCGGCAACTCGCGCAAGCGCGCCGCCAACGACAGGCTGGGGGCATCACCCATGCGGCCACCGGCGTAGTTGTCCATGCCGACGTGAATCTTGCCGCCCAGGAAGGTACCGGCGGTGAGCACCACGGTCTTGGCGCGAATGCGAATCCCGGTTTGGGTGACCGCACCCACGATGCGGTCGCCTGCGAGCATCAGATCGTCGACCGCCTGAGCAAATATTTCCAAATTCGGCTGATTTTCGACGATCTCGCGGATCGCCGCGCGATACAACTGGCGATCGGCCTGGGCACGAGTGGCGCGCACAGCTGGACCCTTGCGACCATTGAGTATGCGAAACTGGATGCCGGCACGGTCTGTAGCCATCGCCATCGCGCCGCCCAAGGCATCTATTTCCTTAACCAGGTGGCTCTTGCCAATGCCTCCGATGGCCGGATTGCAGGACATCACCCCGATGGTGTCGATATTGTGCGTTAGCAATAGGGTTTGGCTGCCCATACGAGCCGCCGCTAACGCCGCCTCGGTGCCGGCATGGCCTCCACCTATTACGATCACATCATATTGCTTAGGAAAATCCACACACACCTCAGTCGTCTTGCCATAATTGGCCGATTTTCAACCAAAATAGATTAAAAAGGGTGCGAGATTATACGTTGAACCGGTTCATTGCACAGCTGATTTTTGCCTTTGCTGTGAAAACCGCTTTAAAAATGTCTTTAGGTTGCCATTGGTCGGCCAACGGCGCCCAGAAAAAGGCCCTAAACCCCCGTAACCATGCTGGTTTGCCGTGATCAAATTATCCGATTGCTAGACACTAGTATATACTCGCAAAATTGAATCGATTACTAGGTGAGTGCAAAATGACTTTTAAATGGTTGGGACTGGTGTCGCTATTTTTATCCGGCACCTTGATGGCGGCTGGCAATGTCTTGCTGGTAACCGATTTATCCGATGATAATCTGGCATCTCGCCCCGATCTGCGGTTGATTGCTTCCAGCGCAATCAACCGGCTGCAAGACTACCAAGTGTCTAACGCTAAGACGTCCGTGCGGCCCGATAGCGAAGCGGCCATCGAAGCGATGCTCGAAGCGGCCAGTCGGGCCAAGCTCGAAAACCTCGCCGTGGTCTCCCTGTACACGCCCAAACGGAATCGAGCCACCGTCACGATGTCGCTCTATAATGTCGGCACCGGTGACCTGACTATCCAACGCGCGCTTGAGTTTCGCTACAAAGAATTAACGGCCCTATTGGCCCAGTTAGAGTACGAACTGCCGCTTATGCTCAAGCGAGAGTTTCGCGAGCTAGGCTCGGTGGTCAAGGTCAATAGCGACCAAATTTATTTTGACCTGGGCAAGAATGCCAATGTCGAGGTGGGTCAGATCTTCCGCGTCTTTCGCCGCGGCACCGAGATCAAAAGCGGTTCCGGTGAGAGTTTTGGCTTTGTCGATGACCAGACCGGTATCATCGAGATTATCGAAGTCAGCGCGATCTATTCCATCGCTAAGATTCACCTTGGTCGCCCATCGATCCGCAATGACGACTGGGTCGAGCTGGCCGACCAAAGTATTCAGACGCGCGGTCAGGTGCTGTCGAAGCTCGATAATAAGGTCGCACTGAATATCGGTCGCAAGTCCGGCGTCGTGCCAGGTGCCTATTTTGCAGTTTACAAAGACATCAAGGTGATCGATGCGAATGAGTCATTCCGTGAAGTGGTCGGTCGGATTCGTATCACTGAAGCCCAAAGCAACAGTGCTCGCGGCGAGATAGCCCGCTCTGACCACTACAATCTGGCCAAGGCCCTAGTCAACGAAAACGACTATATTGAAGAGATCAGTTACTTACACCGTAACCAGCTGGTGCTGGCCCAAACCAACTATGGTGTGCTGGGCGAGACGGTTTCCTTGTGGAATGCTGGGATCAATGTCGAGTCTGGGCTGAGCACAGATCTAGCATTTCGCCTGCGCGGTGCCTATGGTGCCAACTGGTACCTAGGCCTCGGTGCTAATTCGGCGCTGAATAATTCCGAAAGCTTTCGTTACGGCATGGATTTGATGTACGGGGCCGACGGCTTTGGTTCCTACATCTATACCGACGCTAATATCCCAACGGTGCTAGCAAAGCATGTCATCTTTGCGATCGAGGCCGGTTATTTGCTCAACGCCAATGCCACCGCCTCCGGTTTAAGCGTCGGTCTGAGCATGAAGATCGGGCTCGACAGCCTGTTCTAACAACAGACCGCCTCAAGGGGCGCGCCCATCGCGCGCGTCCTAGCGTTACTCTTCGTCGGTTTCCTGATACAACTCATAGAGCGTTTTAAGTGCTAGCTGAGCTTTACCATTCAAGCTCTCAGCCGGGAAGTCGCCTTTCAGATCGGCCTCGCCCGGTTCACAATCGGTCAACAGATGCAGCGCCTCGTAGACATGTTTAACGGCATAGATGGTGAATTGACCGGCCGCTACGGCATCGATCACGCTCTGCTGCAGCATCAGGTGCTTCACATTGTCTTGGGGCACGATCACACCATGCTCTCCGGTTAGACCGCGCAAGCTACAGAGTTTAAAGAAGCCTTCAATTTTTTCGTTCACCCCACCAATGGCCTGTACTTCGCCTAACTGGTTCATCGATCCAGTGATCGCCAAATTCTGCCGTGCCGGCAGACGGGTAATGGCGGACATCAGCGAGCAATACTCCGCCACGGTGGCGCTGTCGCCATCGATATAGCCATAACTCTGCTCCATGGCAATATGGGATGACAGGGTCAAGGGGAAGGTACGGCCAAACTCATGGCCGAGGAAGCCACTTAGAATCATCACGCCCTTGCTGTGCAACGACTGACCCAGCTCGACTTCCCGTTCGATATCGACCACACCCTTGCCACCGACATGCACCGTCGCGGTAATGCGCGCCGGCGAGCCGAAGTGGCTCTCACCGATCTCCATCACCGTGAGGCCGTTGACACAGCCGACTCGCTCGCCGGTAGTGTCGATCAGGATGGTGCCCTCTTCGATCTCCATCAACATCTGATCGGCGATCCGGCCGTTGCGGTACTCGGCTGCGGCCAGTGCCTCGGTAATGTGGTGGGCATCGATCAGGCGATCGTCCTGATGGCGGCAGATAAAGTCGGCCTCGGCAAACACCTTGAATACTTTGACGACCTGGGCCGACAGACGGTGCTGGTGTTCGGCTTCACGCAGACTAAATTCGATTAGGCGCACCAAGGCACTCTTGGTTAGCGGGCGGAAGCCCTTTTCTTCACCGTAGTCCTTGATGCGCAAAATAAGGTTGTCGATATTATCGCGCGTGCGCGGGATAAAGCTGTCGAAGTCGACCGGGACACGAAACAGCTCCATAAATTCTGGGTCCCACTCCTGCAGCTGATAATAGATATCGCGCGGGCCGAGCAAAATCACCTTGATATTTAACTTGATCGATTGCGGACTGAGGGTCACCGTCGGCATCAAGGTCGCATCAATAAAGGGTGACTCCATCTTCAGCTCTTTGGTTTTTAAGGCCAGTTTGAGCGCATCCCAAGCGAAGGGTTCCTGGAGCAGTTTTTCCGCATCGAGGATCAGGTAGCCGCCATTGGCCTTAAGCAGACTGCCCGGGCGAATCAGCTGATAGTTGGTAATCGGCATGCCCTGCTGGGTCGAATATTCGATCCGGCCAAACAGATTCTGGTAAGTCGGCAACATCTCGTAGACCACCGGCGCGCCGTTATTGATATCATGATGCATCATCAGATTCGGCTTGAGCCAATGTTCCAACATTTGCCGGCTTTCCTGTTCGGTGCGACTCTCGGCGGTCGCCTCATCGGCAAACAGATCGATAATCAAGGGCGGCAGATTCGTTTTCACCGAACGAAAAAAGCGTAAAACCGACAGCAGACTCTGATTTTTTACCTCGAGCTCTTTGAGCAGCGGCTTGATCGCCTGCTGCACCGTTTCCAGCGTCAGCTGCCGAAACGCATCGGAACTCTTGCGCCGCCAAGTAGGCAGCTCCAGGACCTGTTCATTGAGATACTCTTCGATATCATTGATTCGATCCTGAAATTCACTGCGCCGCTCTTCCGGCAACTGGGCAAATTCGGTGTCATCTAAGGCCTGCCCGTCGACAATCGGCAACAGCAACACCGAGCCGCCATCGGAGACCACGGCGACCTCCTTGTCATTGGCAAAGCGCTCGACCACCTTCATCGCGGCATCGTACTTCTGATTAAAATCGCGTTCGATCGCCGTGCGTTTGCGCTGATAACTTGGGTTTTCAAAGGTCGCGGGGAAGGTATCGAGCAGGTCGTTTACGAACTGACTAATCTGCGCCTTCAATTCTTCTCCGCGCCCGGCGGGCAATTCCAGCGCCTCTGGTTCGCGCGGCGTGTCGAAGTTATTGATATAGGCCCATTCGCTTGGCGCCGGCTGCGACTCGGCCAGTTCGCGCACGTACTTGGACACCAACGATTGCCGCCCGGTGCCGGCATCGCCCATAACATAGAGGTTGTAGCCACTGCCACGCATGGCAATGCCAAACTCGAGCGATTTTTTCGCCCGTGGCTGGCCGAGGAAGTTGGACACGCCTACTAGATCGGACGTCGATTCGATATTGAGATGACTTAAGTCGATATGGGCACTTAGATCAGTAACGGCCAAACTTGGGACCTTTGGAAACATAGTCGACAGAACCTTATAAACAATTAGCCCCGACGTCTGATCGGGACCGATGTGGCATTAAATACGTTGCTGTACTGGCTGGTATCCGCCCATTAGAACCCAGCGAATAGTTGCCAGCCAACGTGATTAGACTGAAAAGGGGTACGCGATAGGCTCGTGATGCTGATAACCCTCGACCGAGAAGTCGTCCAACGTAACCCAGGTTTCCAGGTCTTCGAGCGAGCGGATCGCTGGGTTGATAATCAGTTTGGGCGACGCGAAGGGCGCTCGGTGCAGCTGAACGTCGCGCAACAGCGGCAACTGGTCTTCATAGATGTGCGCGTTGACTATCTTATGATAGGCCATACCCGCTTTGTGGCCAGTGATTTGGGCCATAATGGCGAGAAAAAAGAACACCTGCACCTGATTAAAATTCAACCCGAGTGGCACGTCACAGGAGCGCTGATAACTGGTCAGGTGGAGCGTATCGCCCAGTAAGGAGAAGGTGTGGCTGTGCATGCAGGGTCGTAAGCAGCCCAAATCAAACTCGCCTGGATTATAAAAGCTGAGGATCTCGCCACGGTCATCAATACCCTGGCGCAGATCATCGACGATCTTGCGCAGCTGGTCGACCTGGCCGCCATCGGGGGTGGCCCAAGCTCGCCCTTGAACCCCGTAGACCCGGCCCATATCGTCGCGACCTTTGCGCGCCGGATTGTTCAGCCAAACGCTGTTCTCGTTAGCGTTGGCATCCCAAGTTTTACTGCCCAGGGCGCGAAAGTCGGCGGCGTTATCATAGCCGCGAATATAGCCGAGGAACTCGGCGATGGCTGAACGATAATAGCTTTTTCGGGTGGTAATCAACGGCAGTTCATTGGCCGCGACATTGTATTCCAAGTCGGCATTAATTACCGTCAGGCAACGCTTACCGGTGCGCTGATTGCTGATCCAATGACCTTCATCGACGATCCGCCGGCAGAGCTCGAGATACTGTTTCATTTTGTCTTAGCCCGTGTTTTGCGTTTGGAGGATTTTTGACCGGCGCTGGCTTTTTTACCCTCTGGCAGCAAGACATCGAACACCGGATGCCGATAGGCGAACACCATCATCGCGCCACCGACCAAGATCAATGGCACACTCAGCAACATACCCTGGGTGAGATAGCCGCCCATCAGATAACCAATATGTTGATCCGGTTGGCGGAAAAACTCGGCCGCGGTACGCAACACGCCATAGCCGATCATAAACATCGCTGAGACCGCCATGCGCGGCCTTGGCTGCGCACTCCACCACCAGAGCAAGACCAGCAGAAGGAAGCCTTCGCCCGCCATCTGATAGAGCTGTGACGGGTGGCGAGCGATGGCATCACCGGCCTGAGGGAAGATCATCGCCCAAGGCACGTCGGTTGGTCGGCCCCAAAGTTCGCCATTGAGAAAGTTACCAAAGCGACCAAACAGAATGCCCGGCGCAACCAAGGGCGCAACAAAATCGCCAACACTGAAGATCGCCTTACCGGTCTTGCGGGCAAACAGAATGACTGCTGCGGCAACCCCGAGAAATCCGCCGTGGAAGCTCATGCCGCCCTGATTAATTTTAACTAGGTAGAGCGGGTTTTGTATAAACAGATCGAAATGGTAAAAAAACACATAACCGACCCGACCACCGATGATGATGCCGACCACTATATAGAAGAGTAAATCCTTGACCTCCTCGGTGCTGAAGTTACGCCAAGCGTCGCGCCCCGCGCGCCAAATACCAAGATACTGACCGACCAAGAAGCCGAGCAGATACATGATACCGTACCAGTGGACAGACAGGGGCCCAAGGCTAAAGGCAACCGGGTCAAATTGGGGGTGCACCATGTACATGGCAATCCTTAGGAGAATTTTCGCCAGTGTAGCAAAAGCCGGCCCCACTGTAAGCCCTAGGGACTCTGGTGAGCAGCGTCAGACCCCGGATCGGCGCGGTGTCCACGCAACGGTCTGGTTAGGTTTCACTGCCACTGGGCAGAGGTTTTAGTCTGCTGTTGATACTGGCATAGGCGCCCGGTCGGCGAGCGTTTCAGCTTGGTAGGCGGCGACCAGGGCTAACTTGTGTGGGCGCGGCAGTCGCCTGAGTTGGTATTCGCGCTGCCCGGCGGTTGATCTGGTCGCACTGGCTTCCGCGTATACTAGCTGGACCGGTTTGCGCGCAGCGGTATAGCGCGCACCACCCGGTCGGAGGCCATTATGCTCCGCGACGCGGCGAGTCAGGTCGGTGGTGATCCCGGTGTATAGGGTGCCATCGGCGCAGGACAGCAAATAGACCCACCAGTGCTTTATTGTTGTCATCTGATTCATTTTTCTTGCACATTGTTCGGCCACACTCTATCAATATCCGACAACTAAAATCAAAGTAGACGTCACATGCTGAAGAAAATTATTATCCCGGTGGTTATCTTGGCCATCGCGTTGGGTGCCTATCGAATGATGAACGCGCCCAAGGAAAACTCGTATGGGGGTCGCCCGGCAACCCCCGTGAGCGCGCCGAGCCCAGAATCCAGTGAGCCAAAGGCCAAGCCAGGCGCTGACGCGCGCAAAACCGACGCAGCACAAGCGGCACCGGGCGAGGCGAAAGCAAAGGCGCCAGCCCCTTCAAGGGGTCGTGGTTTTAGAGGTGCCGGTCAGCTCGGCAAACAGGGCGCAACCTCGGTTGAAATCGTGCCCGCCCTAGCCGACAAGACACTGGCCCAGCTCGACCTGTTTGGGGTAATTCAAGCTCAGCATCACACCCGCCTGAGTGCCACCAGCAACGCACGCGTGCTGGCGCTCGATGTCAGTGAAGGCCAGACGGTCGAGCTGGGTCAAGGCCTGCTCAGCTTATCGGCCGACTCGGCGCAGGAAGCCTTGACACAGCGCCGGTCCGCACAGCAGGAACTGGCCGCGAGAATTCGCAATGAAACACTCAAACACGATAATGACCAGGCCTCCTTAACGATCGACCGCGAGCTGTTGCGCATCGCCAAAAACAGCGTCGACCGCTTCACCAGCCTAAATTCCCAGCAGCTCACCTCCGGCAGCGACTATGAGGCCGCCCTACGGGCGTATCAGACGCAGCTGATGTCGGTGCAAAATCGACAGCTCACGTTGGCGCAATATACCGATCAGATGGCGCAGATGTTGGCACAACGCGATGCCCTCGCCAGTCAAATTCGCCTCGCCAAACAAGTGGTTGCTGATCTTCAAGTCACGGCCCCATTCGCCGGCCTGGTCGCCAAAGTATCGGTCACTCAGGGTCAGGAACTGCGCAGTGGCGATGTCCTAGTGGAACTCTACGACCCAGCCAGCTTAGCGCTGTTTGTGCGCGTACCGCTGCGCTACCGCTTGGATCAGCTCAACGCCACGCAGATCAGCGCCGTTGACAGTCAGGGTTACGCTTGGCAAGTTGAGGCGTTGCGTCCGATCAATGAATCCGGTGCCCAACGGCTGACCCTAGTCCCCAGTGGCGTGAACCCGGTGGCGTTCTTGCCGGGCAGCCACGTCGCCCTGACCATCAGTTACCCTATCGCCGAGCCCGCCGTCGAGGTGCCGGTTACCGCGGTCTACGATCAACAGCGGGTCTATCTATTTGCGGACGGCGTAATCAACGCGGCCGATATCGAGATATTGGGCCGCACGCAGCGTGGCTACTTGGTGCGCAGCCCAGATTTCAACGATAGCGCGTCCGTGGTGACCACTCGCCTGAAGACGCCAGTCAGTGGTATGGCCGTGGCCATCGTGACGTCTAAAGACGGAGCGCGACCGTGATGGGCTGGATAGAAACCTTTGCCAAACACCGCATCGCCGCCAATGGTGCCATGATTGTGATTATCGCCTCAGGCATCTGGGGTCTGAATCAGGTCAATAATCAGTTTTTTCCCGACTTCGGCTTCGATCGCGTCAGCGTCTCAGCGACCTGGGGTGGCGTCAGTGCCGAAGACATGTATCGCACCGTCGCTATCCCCTTACAACAGGCCTTGGTAGGCCTACCCGAGATCGATTCGATCTCGACCAGCGCCAACTCTGGCCGAGTCGGCCTCTGGATCAGTCTGTCCGACCGGGCCGAGAGCCTCAGTTCGGCGCGCGATATCATTGAAACAGCGGTAAACGCCGTCGACTTGCCCGAACCGGTCGACGATTTGCGCATCAGCAGTCCACAGCGGCGCGAAAATGTCGCCGACCTGCTGATCTATGGCGAGGTGCCGGCTGACGAATTGGCCGATCTGGCCTACAAGATGGAAAGCCAACTGTTGCAGGCCGGCTTTGCGCAAATCAATCTGCAAGGCATCCCGCGCCAACAGGTGCAGATTGCGGTGAGCACCGAGCGACTGCTCGATACTGGCCTGACCTTGGCTCAGATTGCCAGCGCCATTGGCGCCGAATATACCGCGCAACCGGCCGGCACCTCGACCGGTGATGCTCTAACCCTGCAGCTGCTATCGCAAACGCCGAACATCGATTTTGCCAGCCTGTACGATCTGATCGTCACCACCCTAGACGATGGCAGCGCGCTGCGCCTAGGCGATATCGCGCAGATCGAACGGGTCATCAATCGCAATTCCAATGCACTCTATTTCGAAGGCACGCCAGCCGTTCGCCTGTCGCTGATGCGCACGCCGGGTGAGGATACACTCGACAACGCCGAGACCATGCAGACCTGGCTGAGCACCTTCACGCCAACCCTGCCGGCCAGCGTGCAGATCCATGTCTACAATGAAACTTGGCAAATCGTCGCAGCGCAATTGCGTCTGTTGCTCAAAAATGGCGCTCTCGGCATGGGCTTAGTGCTGGTGATGTTGTTTTTCTTCCTCAACAGCCGGCTCGCCTTTTGGGTCGCCATGGGCATTCCGATCAGCTTTTTTGCCACCTTCCTGTTTATGGCTCAGGCCGGCGTCAGCATGAATACCATCAGCCTGTTTGGCTTCATGATCGCACTCGGCATCATTGTCGACGATGCCATCGTGGTCGGTGAACAGGCCCGGGCTTATCAACAACAGGGCATGTCGGCCAGTGCCGCCTCATTGCAGGCGGCGAAAAAGATGTGGCCGCCAGTGCTCGCCTCGAGCTTAACCACCATGGCGGCCTTCTTGCCACTGATGCTGATTGGTGGGCCGATCGGACAGTTGGCGCGCGACATCCCGATTATCGTCTCCGTGGCCATCGTTGCCTCACTGGTCGAGTGCTTTTTGATCCTGCCCGGCCATCTGTCGCACAGCCACCACAAAAAAGACCGCCCGATGCGCCAAAAACTTGACGCTGCCTTCAATCGCTTGCGCGACAACTGGTTCCGACCGATTGTTCGCTGGAGCCTGACACATCGGCCGATCTTGATGGCCTTTATCCTCGCCAATCTTATAATGGCCCTTGGCATGGTGAGCAGCAAAATTGTGCCGTTCCAGTTTCAACCCTCGGTTGAATCACCGTCCTTATCGGTCAGTGTGACCTTCGCCGAAGGCGTCTTGCCCGGCAAGGTCGACGCCTTTATCGATCAACTGACCCAGACCTTGCAAGAGGTTGAGGACCAAACCGGCTACGACTTTATCAAGACGGCTCTGGTTATCCGGAATCAGGGCGACCAAGCCAATCGGGCGCGCATCGATGTTGAGCTGATCAGCGATCAGGACCGGCCCTACACCAACCAAGAGCTGGTCAATCAATGGCGTGCGGCCACCACCTTGCCCTCTGAAATTGACAATATCAGTTTTGGTCGCGGCAACCGCTGGGGCGGGGAGTCGGGCGATATCGTGATCGCCCTGACCGGCGACAATATCGACACCCTAAAATCGGCGGCCATGGCCCTGCAGGGTCAATTGAATGGGGTTCCCGGGTTGTCCGATGCCATCGATTCCTTGCCCTATGGCGATGAGCAACTGCAGTTTGAACTGACGCCCCTGGCACGGGATTTGGGTATCTCTGAAGCGAGCATTGCTGGGTTTTTACGTCAAGCGATCGAAGGTGTCAGCGCGGCCGATCAGGTCGCCGGTTTGCAAACTCTCAATTTGAGGGTACTGCTCCCGGAACGGCAACGCAGCGATATCTTGGCTATTTTGAGCCTGCCGTTCGCCCTGAATGATGAATTGATCCCACTCGATGATCTGATGATCAGCCGCTATCAACGGGGCCTCGATGGCATCCGCGCAGAGGATGGCGAGATCTCGGTTAATGTCAGTGCCACCCTCGATGCCGGTGTGATGACCAGCGATGGCATGTACAGCTTACTGGATGACACCGTGTTACCCGGCGTTCGGGCCAACTATGGCACCTTAGAGGTGAGCTTGAGTGGCGATGCCCGAGGCCAGCGCGAATTTTTTGCCGACGCCACCCTGGTGTTGATTGGCGTACTCGCTCTGATCTACGGCATTCTGGCGTGGGTGTTTGAAAGCTGGGTCTGGCCATTGGCCATCCTGGTCGCCATTCCCTTTGGCCTGACCGGAGCCATCTATGGCCATTGGCTGATCGACTTGCCGCTGTCGTCTCTGTCGGTACTCGGTCTATTCGGCCTCTCGGGGATTGTGATCAACGACAGTATCGTGCTGATCAGTGTCTATCGGGATCTACGCCGAGACGGCATGCCTCTCTATGGCGCGCTAGAAGAGGCGGTGGCCAGTCGCTTGCGGCCTGTTCTGCTGACGACTCTGACCACTGTCGGCGGCCTGACGCCATTCCTGTTTGAAACCAGCTTGGATGCCCAATTCCTCAAACCAATCGCCGCCGGCCTGGTCTTTGGCTTGCTCTTTGCGACCGTGCTGATCCTCCTTTTTGTGCCGGCAATGCTGTTGACCTTGGAACAAGTCATCGAGCGCGTCAACCGCCTGAAGCGCCGTTGGTCTCCCGCCGGGTGAGCGACCACCAACCTGCTACCGCCTGCCGTCACTGAACGAACCGGGCCATTCTCGGCAATGGGGTTGCCTCAATAAGGAGCAACCCCAGGCCGTCGAGCGCCCTGGGGCGAAAGCAGGCCTGGCCTTTTCGATCGAATACGACCAATATCATTCCATTCCGCGTGTAGGTATTCGCAAACACCTATACGCCAACCCCAATGCATTGGTATCGCTAGCCCCTAATCTGGGGCAGTACACCGACCGGAAACCCTATTATGGCTAACATTCTCATTGCCGGCGCAACCGGTCTAATCGGCTCGCATCTGGTGCAACAGCTAGCGCCCGATCGGGTCGACGAGGTGCTCTTGTTGGTGCGTCGCCCCATTGCACCACTGCACGCTCACCATCATCAATGGATCAGCGATTTTATGCCGCTGGCCTTACCCCCGGTTAGCGACAACGCCGATGCCGTTATCTGTGCCCTGGGCACCACAATCAAACAGGCCGGCTCACGCGAAGCCTTTGCCGAGGTGGACTTTGGCCGGGTGCTCGATCTGGCTAGAGCGGCAAAGCAGGCCGGCTACCGGCGCTTTGTCGTGGTTTCCAGCCTGGGTGCCGACGCCGATTCGCGAAACTTTTATCTGGCTACCAAGGGCCGCATGGAAGCGGCCTTGGTGGCCCTGCAGTTCGACTCGCTAACCATCGCCCAGCCCTCACTCTTGCTCGGCAAACGGTCGACCTTCCGGCTCGGCGAGCGGATCGCACAGGTGCTTTTTTCCGGCTTATCTTTTATCTTTATCGGCCCGCTGCGCACCTATCGACCGGTCCAGGCGGAGGACGTTGCTGCGGTGCTTATCCGCGTCGCATTGGATGGCCAATTGGGTTGCCGACGCATTCCGTCGAAGCAACTGATAGCCGCCGTTAGTTAGGCGCAATTCGACCGCGCCTTGAACGGTATTCGACAGGCAACCCAATCGATGACGGCGTTTTTTGCCCAAAGCACCCCCCTATATAAGTTTTAGTTATCAATAATGACAATAAATAATAATTAGACTTTGCTTTTCGATTCGAGCTAGATTGGCTGCATCGTTCAAATCAAGGTTACTGCTCCATGGCTAACAATCAAAACGCCGAACTGTTGGACAAAGCCCATCTATTGCGCCACAACATTCGTGATGGTTCCTTTACGGGCTACACCAGTGGTCTGGTGCCCGGCTTAGTGCAGGGTAATGTGGTTATTCTGCCCAAGGTTTGGGCGGAAGATTTTTTGCTCTATTGTTATTTAAACCCGGTGTCCTGCCCATTGATCAGCATGTCGAAGCCGGGTGATGCCATGGTGCCGGCGCTCGGTGCGGATATCGATATTCGCACTGACATTCCCCAGTACAATGTCTTTAAGGACGGGGAACTGGTCGAGCAGGTCACAGACATTGAACAGTATTGGTCTGATGACATGGTCAGTTTTGTCCTAGGCTGTTCGTTCTCGTTTGAAGAAGCCTTATTGCGTGCCGGCTTGTCGATACGCAATATCGATCTGGACCGGAATGTGTCCATGTTTGAAACCAATATCGCCACGGCACCGAGTGCGAAGTTTTTCGGTAACACGGTCGTTACCATGCGGCCGTTCAAGCCGGCAGACGCCATCCGTGCGATTCAAATAACCACTCGATTGCCTAAAGCGCATGGCGCGCCGATCCATATTGGCATGCCGAATAAGATCGGCATCGAAGACTTGGCCAAGCCAGAATATGGCGACAGTGTGCCGGTCAACGATGATGAAATACCCGTTTTTTGGGCTTGTGGTGTTACGCCACAGGTCGCCATCCGTAATGCCAAGCCACCACTGTGCATTACACATGTCCCTGGCAAAATGTTAGTGACGGACAAATTGAACGACGAGTTAGCCGTTCTGTAACCATTTTAATAAAAAGGTGAAAAAAAATGATAAAAAAAGTTATTGGCCTAGCCGTTCTTGCCAGCACAATAGGTGTGCAGTCGTCCGCTGAAACATGGAACATGCCAACGCCTTATGGCGATGCGAATATGCCGACTAAAATAGCCTATCAATTTGCTGAAGAAATTAAATCTAAAACCGGTGGCGAGTTGGTCATTACCGTTCACTCCGGTGCCTCGTTAATTAAACATCCCGAGATTCCACGCGCCGTAAAATCTGGCCAGGTGCAGTTGGGCGAAGTTTTTATCGGCACGCTCGGCAATGAACACCCGGTGTTTAAGCACGACAACATGCCCTTCGTAGCAACCAGCTATGCCGACTCCGAGAAGTTGTGGTTGGCCGCTAAGCCAGAAATGGAGAAGTTGCTCAAAAAAGACGGCCTGATGTTGCTCTACGCAGTGCCTTGGCCTGCGCAAAGTCTCTATACCAAATTCCCAGTCGCATCGTTGGCTGACCTATCCGATTCCAAGATGCGTGCCTACAGCCCATCCACGTCTCGCCTGGCTGACCTAATGGGCACGACGCCTACTACGGTTCAGGTACCGGATATCCCACAAGCCTTCAGCACCGGCATCATCGATTCAATGGTGACATCGCCATCAACCGGCGCCAATGGTCAGGCTTGGGATTATCTGACTCACTACACGTCGATCGACGCGTGGATCCCGAAAAATATGGTTATTGTCAATACGCGCGCATTCAAGCGTTTAGACAAGGCAACCCAAGCCATCATCCTGGAAGCGGCTGCAAATGCAGAGAAGAGCGGCTGGGCCGGCGTGGTTGAACAGGCTCGTAAGGATACTCAGACCCTGATTGACAACGGCATCATCGTAACGGCACCAACTGATCAACTGATCACTGAGCTCAAAGCGATCGGTGCAGTGATGTCCGACGAGTGGTTGGCAGAAGCTCCAAAAGAAGTAGGCGCAATTCTCAAAGCTTATAACAAGTAATCAAGCTTTATCGCCCCCGGCAAGCTATTGTCGGGGGCCTTTTGCGTGGGACATTTTATGCATTCCTATAAAGATCGATTATATCTGGCTTCCGGTTATCTATCGGGCCTGTGCATCATCATTATTATGGTGGTGGTTTTAGCTCAAATCATTGGCCGACTATTGGGCTTTATCGTCCCCTCTGCTGAAGATATATCCGGCTACTGTTTATCGGCCTCCATTTTTTTTGGCCTGGCCTACACTTTTAGGGATGGTGGTCATATTCGTGTAACATTACTCTTTCAAAACCTCCCCCCCAAGGCGCGCTTTGCGCAAGAATTTTTTGTCCTGATCATCGGTCTGGTGTTGGCCTCGTTTGTCTGCTGGTATAGCTGGTATATGATTTGGGAATCTTACCTCTTTGAAGAGCTCACACAGGGCTATATCCCCATGCCACTCTGGGCGGTACAGGTACCAGTGGGTCTGGGGTCGACCGGGCTCTTATTGGCAGTCCTTGATGCGCTGGCCGCAATGCTCGGTGGCAAGCTGCCGATCTATACCCAGCACGAAGGCGAAGTTAACCTGGAGGAGATCTAATGGATTTTGTCGTAATTTCAATCGTGCTGGTCGCCTCGATGCTATTGATGCTCGCGATTGGTGTATGGGTATCCTTGGCCCTTATCGGGGTGGGTATTATTGGCCTGATGTTAGTTGATAATGGGCAAATTGGTTTACTGTTCGGCACAACAACGTGGGGAGCGAGTACCAACTGGACATTGACAGCCTTACCGATGTTTATCTGGATGGGTGAAGTGCTATTCCGTACTCGCTTAGCGTCTGATCTCTTCGAAGGCTTAACACCCTGGCTCAACCGTCTGCCGGGTAAGTTGCTCCATGTTAATGTGCTCAGCTGTGGCATATTTGCCGCGGTCTCGGGTTCGTCCGCGGCAACCGCGGCTACCATCGGTCGCATGACCTTGCCGGAGCTTAAGAAGGCCGGCTATAGCGATCGTATGTCTATCGGTACGTTGGCCGGCTCCGGTACCTTGGGGCTATTGATTCCACCATCGATCATCCTGATCGTGTATGGCGTCGCCGCCGAAGTCTCTATCTCCCGACTCTTTATTGCCGGCGCGTTGCCCGGGTTATTGTTGGTTTTTTTGTTCATGGGCTATATCGTTATTTGGGCCTTACTGAACAAAGACCAGGTACCCCAGGACGATGCGGCTGACCTCAGCTTCAGGGTGAAACTCAAGGCGCTAAAAAAACTCTTACCCATTCTCGGCCTCATTGGCTTTGTCCTCGGTTCCATCTATGCCGGCTTTACCACCCCAACGGAAGCGGCTGCCCTGGGCGTCTTTGGTGCTCTGTTACTGGCCTTTGTGACCGGCACGCTGAATATGACCACCTTTAACGAGAGTTTATTGGGTGCGGTAAAAAGCTCGTGCATGATCGGCCTTATTCTCGTCGGCGCGCATTTTTTAAGTCTCGCTATGGGTTTTCTCGGCATCCCCCGCTCATTGGCCGCAAGCATTGGCAGCCTCGACCTCACTGTATTTCAACTGCTCGCAGCACTAACGCTACTGTTCGTTATTCTCGGTTGTTTTCTGGATGGCATTTCGGTTGTAGTATTGACCGTATCGGTGGTCATGCCGATGATCGAGCAGGCGGGTATCGATCTATTATGGTTCGGTATCTTTATCGTGCTGGTCGTGGAGATGTCGCAAATAACACCACCGGTTGGTTTTAATCTCTTTGTCATTCAGTCCTTAACGGGCAAGAATATTCTCTATGTGGCGCGGGCGGCATTACCCTTTTTCTTGCTGATATTTCTCGCCCTGATACTGATCTATATTTTCCCGGGTATCGCCACCTATCTGCCCTATTCAATGAACCAATAATGATCCACTGACTTGATATAAACCTGCGGCCTTTGCCGCTCTAAATTGATACCGTTGGGGTTAATCGATAATCAGGAGTTATAGCTTGAACGTAAACTGCGATATGGGTGAAGCCTTCGGCTCATGGGAAATGGGCAACGACGCCGAGTTGATGCCGTTGGTCGATATGGCAAATATCGCCTGTGGCTTTCACGCCTCGGACCCACAAATAATGGAACGCACGGTAAAGCTTGCCGTGCAATCGGGTACCAGCATCGGCGCTCACCCGGGCTATCCTGATTTACAGGGTTTTGGCCGCCGTGATATGGCCATTCCGACGGCAGACATACGCGCCATGGTTCTCTACCAGGTCGGCGCGCTCGATGCGATTTGCCGAGCCAACAACAGCCGGGTGGACTATGTCAAACCGCATGGCGCGCTCTACCATAGAGTCTTCGCCGATCGGGCGGTGATGGCGGTCGTGATGCAAGCGCTGCACGACTATAACGACCAGTTGTCGCTGCTGGTGCTGGCCGCACCCGATTCCGATGCGATCCGACGGCTCGCCGATACGCATAAGATACGCGTCCAGTTTGAGGCCTTTTCCGATCGTGCCTACGCCGACGACGGCACCTTGCTCAGTCGCAGCATAGCCGGTTCTGTCTATAAGACAGCCGAGCAAGTCAGGGCCCAAACCGAGCAGATAATGACTCAGGGCTCGGTTACCTCGATCTCCGGCAAGGTGGTTCGCTTTCAGGCCGATACCCTCTGTATTCACGGTGACGAGCCCAATGCCGTGCAAACCGCGCAGGTGATTCGTGAGGTCATTGCCGGATGCTCGAAATAAGTCCCGTCAATGAAAATACGTGGATTGTCTATTTTGGCGAAACAATTTCCGATCAAGTTGCCATGCGGGTTAAACACTTTAACGACTTGCTGTGGCTTAGCCATGCCGAGGTCGTGCTCGATACGGTGCCGTCCTATACCTCCGTGCTGGTAACTTTTAACCTAAGGCTGATCGATCGCTTCGCGATGGCGGCCATATTGCGCCAGGCTTACCAGCGCACTATAAGCACTGAACTGGTCGATCAAGCCTTGGAAACCCTGGTCATCGAAGTGTGTTACGGCATTGGTGCGGTCAACGATCTAGAGTATGTCGCGCAATACTGCGGCCTCACGACGCAGCAAATCATCGATTTACATGCCGGTCAGTCGTACCGTGTCTATGCGATTGGCTTTAGTCCGGGTTTTGGCTTTTTGGGCAACACCCACAAGAGTCTCTTTGTGCCCCGACGAAAAACCCCGAGATTAAAAATACCCGCCGGCAGTGTCTCATTGGCCGACAACCAAAGTGCCGTCTACCCGAGCGAGTCGCCTGGCGGTTGGCAGGTCATTGGCCGTACCTGGCAGAAGATGGTCGACTGGGACAGTGATGAGTTCGCCTTCCTCAAAACCGGTTGTAAGGTGCGCTTTGAACCCATATCGGAGGCCGATTATCTGGCGAAGGGGGGGCAACGCTAATGTCGTTAGTCGTCGTTAAAACCGGTTTGCTGGCCCAAATTCACGATCGCGGCCGCTATGGCTATGGCGCCCATGGGCTGACCCACAGCGGACCGATGGATGAGGTCGCCCATTGCTGGGCCAATTGGTTGTTGGATAATCCATTGGACAGCGCCAGCCTGGAAATTACCTACGGCCAATTGGGCCTAGAATGCCAAGCGGCCTGTTCGGTTGCCCTCACCGGCGCAGACCTCGGCGCAACCTTAAATGGCTTGCCGGTCAAACCTTGGCGACGGCTTGAGCTAAGGCCCGGAGACCGACTCTGCTTTGCCACGCCGGTGCAGGGTATGCGCGCCTGCCTGGCATTGCTCGGTGGTATCCAATGTAAGAAAAGTTTCGGCAGTGCCAGTACCGTCAAACGCGAAAAGGTTGGCGGTATGCTCGGCGACGGCTCCGCTATCAAGGTGGGCGACCGGATCGCCGCAGAACAATCCCGACCGGCTCCGCAGCGCACCATGCCAGAGTGGGCCATACCGACTTACCGTCGTAGCATCGAATTGGGGCTAATTCCCGGTTACCAGTTTACGGCCATTCCGGCGCTGCAGCGGGCGCTGTTCTTCTCCGGCCAGTATCGGGTCACGGACAAGATTGATCGCATGGGCTATCGCTTGAAAGGGGATGCCATTGAAACCGGGATAAATGGTATAGTTTCAGAAGGCATTGCCTTGGGTTCGGTGCAAATCCCCAGTGATGGGCAACCCATAGTGCTGATGCGCGACCGTCAAACTATTGGCGGATATCCCAAGATTGGTACGGTGTTTTCGTTGGATCTGGCCTTGTTGGGGCAAGCCATGCCAGGTGATTGGGTGAGCTTTAAACTAATGGATGTCGCCGATGCCGAAAATAGACGTCTGTTGTTTGAGCGCAACTTCGCGTAGAAGCCTCCTTGTACCGTGCCGTTGAAGCTCCCTTATTAAGGTTTTCCGATGAATATAAATAATTTGAAAACCTATGTTTGGGTCGCCAGCTTAGGCAGTTTTCGCAAGGCAGCAGAAATTCTCCATACCACCCAACCGGCGGTCTCAAACCGCATCGCGAGCTTAGAAAGCGAGTTGGGCGTGATCCTCTTTGAACGGGTACCCGGTCCTGCGCCCATAGCGCTCACCGCCAAGGGGGTCGAACTGCTGCCCTTCGCCGAGAAGATCCTCCTGCTTCAAGAGGAAATAAAGCAGCGCGGTATGAACAAGAACAAGGATTCGGGCATTATCCGCATCGGTGTCTCGGAAACCATTGTGCATTCCTGGTTACCGGCCTTTTTGCAAACCCTCAATATTGAAATGCCGAATTTGGAAGTTGAGCTGACCGTCGATGTCACCACCGAGCTGAGCAAGGCGTTGGCGGCGCGCACCATCGATTTAGCCTTTTTAATGGGACCGGTATTAGAACCGACCACCGTCAACTTAGCGCTGTGTAACTTTCCCTTAGTTTGGGTCGCCGGTGCCGGGCTAGACATACCCGATCGGCGCTTGGAACTCGACGAGCTAACCCAATGGCCCATCCTCACCTATGCGCGCAATACCAAACCCTTTCGAGAGATCAAAGATCGTTTTCGCGAAGAGAGTTCGAAGTCTGTGCGCTTTATTTCCTCCAGCTCACTGGCCGCTTGTTTCCGCTTGGCGGTCGATAACGTTGGCGTGGCGACCTTGCCCAAGAGCATGGTGCAGCAGGCTCTGGCGCACCAGGTGGTCAAGGCTCTGGATGTCGCCTGGACGCCAACGGAACTCAACTTCACCGCAACCTACCTGGCGTCGCCTTACAATTCCTTGGTTGAAAGCTCGGCCCGGCTCGCGGTGCGCACGGCGAACAACTACATCGACTCCGACATCAACGAAATCATTATTGGTGGCCCACTTACGCGGCCGCGCCAGCCCGCCGAGTCGGAAGCGTCTTAGCGCTCGGTGGTGCAGTCAGCGAGCGAGGTTAACAGCCAATCGCTTCCCACCTGTTCGATCTGCAGACACCAACGCCCCGTTTTAATCTCCTGTGCACCCGATGCCAAAACCGTTCGAGTCCAGTCCGAGCTGGGCGTCTCGATGGCCTGCAGTTGGGCTTCGAGCCAAGCCTGAAAGCGATCCGGATCGTGCAGAAAGGCGGTCGCTTCGGCTAACAGCAGCAGGGCATGCGCGTCGCTGTCGGGCGAGTTGCTGGCGGCCAAATCGGCGCGCAGGCTGATCAATGTGCGCGCGCTTTCCTGCTCAGCCAAAGCCATCCGTCGATACTGATTGGCGCTCAAACCCTGCTCACCCGCCGCAACCTCGGCCAAGATCTGTTGAAACTCGTCCACCAGCGTTACATGGAGGTGAAAGGAGCGGTAAAACAGCACGCCAGATAGCAGCGCCGAGGCGAGCAGGGCGAGGGCCATTAACGGGCGATGATTTTGCTGCAGTGAAGTCAAAATGGGCACGTATAAATGTCTTATTATAATGGGCGGCGGATCACAGGACCGGGCCACCACGGTTGTTTTTATTATCTCTGTGTCCTACGTTGTCAGAAATTCACAGTCTGCGCAAGGATGCTTATGACCGTTGCCATCACTTACAGTCGTGCCCATCTGGGCATGGTCGCGCCAGAAGTCACTATTGAAGCTCACCTGTCCGGTGGTCTGCCCGCCTTTTCCATCGTCGGCCTGGCCGAAGCGGCGGTCCGAGAAGCGAAAGATCGGGTTCGCTCGGCGATTCTCAATAGTCAGTTCGACTTCCCCAATGCGCGCATCACCGTCAATATGGCACCGGCCGATCTGCCCAAGCAAGGCGGCCAATTCGACCTGGCTATTGCCTTGGGTATCCTTGCCGCCAGCGAGCAGATCGATGGCAAGGCCCTGGACGGCTATGAGTGGCTCGGAGAGCTATCGCTCGGCGGGTATTTGCGCCGCGGTCCGGGTGCCTTGCCTGCCGCGCTCGCCTGCCAACGGGCGGGCCGGGTGCTGGTGTGCAACCCTGAAAACGCCCAAGAGGCCAGCCTGGTCGAAAATCAGGTGGTCTTCGCCGCGGACCACCTGCTCCAGGTCACGCGCATGCTATGCGATCCATCCGCCGCGTTACCCAGACCAAATCGTCTGTTGGCGGCCGCCCCAAGCCATTACCCCGATCTGGCCGATGTAAAGGGTCAGCATGCGGCACGGCGCGCACTCGAGATTGCCGCCGCCGGGCGCCACAATCTGCTTTATTTTGGCCCACCGGGCACGGGCAAAACCCTGCTCGCCTCGCGCCTGCCCGGTATTTTGCCACCGTTGACCGACGCCGAAGCGCTCGAGGTCGCAGCCGTGCAATCTGTTGCCGGACAAGCCATGCAATGGCGCAAACGGCCCTATCGAGCACCGCACCATTCGGCTTCGGCCGCGGCCCTGATCGGCGGCGGCAGTGTGCCGCGGCCGGGCGAGGTCACGCTAGCCCACCGGGGGGTGCTCTTTCTCGACGAACTGGCGGAATTCCCTCGTGCCGTGCTCGATGTACTGCGCGAACCGATGGAAAGCCAGAGCGTTAATATCGCCCGAGCTGCGCGACACTGTCAATTTCCCGCCAACTTTCAACTCGTTGCCGCCATGAATCCGACGCCGGGTGGTTATGCGGCCAATGATCCACGTTCGGCGCGTTACAGTCGGGAACAAATTCAAAAGTACATTGCGCGGCTGTCCGGGCCCTTTTTGGATCGCATCGATTTGCATATAGAGGTGCCCACCTTGGCGAAGGAGGTACTGCTGGCGCACCAGCATCCGGAGTCCTCGGCCACGGTGCGCGCGCGCGTTGGGCAGGCCTGGGATCGTCAGATGGCACGGCAGGGTTGTGCTAATGGTGAGTTGGCAGGGCAGGAGTTGGACCGATTTTGCGCCCTGGGCCAGGCGGAACAGCAACTGCTCGAGAAGGCGATCGATCGGCTCGGCCTGAGTGCCCGGGCCTACCACCGCTTACTCAGGGTGGCCCGAACCGTTGCCGATCTCAATGGCCAACCCAGCATAGATCGGCAGGCCCTGATCGAGGCGCTCAATTGCCGGCAACTGGAAAAGCTCACCGGCGCCGGCGGCTAGAGGTCCATATCATACTCGACCATAAAGGCACAATGAGGACTCAAGCGCGGTTCGCGGATGATTTTGGCATCGAGCACGTAATCGGCCAGATTTGGCGTGATCAGTTGATAATCGATGCGGGCGCCATTGGCCTGGGCTTCATCGAACGGCCAAAAGGTATGCTGCCGATCTTGACGATTAACCAGGCGGAAGGCATCGATAAACCCGATGGGCCCCAGTGCCTGATCCATCCAGGCACGCTCTTCGGGCAGAAAACCCGGCTCGCGCTGATGGCTTTCCCAATTGCCCAGGTCGACCGAGCGATGTGCAACCTGATAGCAACCGGCAAACACAAAATCCCGGCGCTTGCGCCGGGTGCGTTTGAGATGCTGTTGCAGCCCATCCAGATAGGCCAATTTATGTTCTATATCTTCAATATATTGAGCCGGGGGGACCCAAACCGAGGCGACACTGACGTTGTCAAAATCGGCCTGAATAAACCCCCCGTCAAGATCAAAGGTGGGGTGACCAAAACCGCGAATAATCGCCTTGGGCATGGTGCGCGAATAGATCGCCGTGCCGGCATAGCCGTCTTTTTCAGCATCGAAGAAAAAACCGTAAAAACCGGGTATCTCAAGTAGGTTCGTCGGGAGCTGATACTCTTTGACTCGGGTTTCCTGAAGACAAACGACATCCACGTCCTGCTGCTGTGCAAACCATTCCAGCAGGCCTCGTTCGACAGCATTAACGATTCCGTTTACATTTAGCGTGATGACCTTCATCTGTTCCTTCCAATCCAAAATTCCGCACGAGGGGCTGGTCGCCTTTATCGCGAATGACATAGTTTTTCAAGGTGCATATCTTAACCGATTATAAGGTATAATGCGGTGTATATATCCACAGATACAATCTGTTGTTGTTTTATTTAAAGGGACCTAATTAATGAATAGTCCAAATCCGCATCAAAGTACAGCGCCGCTCCAACGCTGGCAAAAGGAATTTATTGAATTTGCGATCCACAAAGACGTGCTGCAGTTTGGTGATTTCACATTGAAATCCGGCCGCCAAAGCCCTTATTTTTTCAATGCTGGCAAGTTCGATGACGGTCAATCGCAGCAATTACTGGGCGAGATCTATGCCCGCACACTGATCGAGTCTGGCATTGAGTTCGATTCCCTGTTTGGGCCGGCCTATAAGGGCATTCCCTTGGCGACCTCGACGGTTATCGCGCTAAACAGCGCTCATCACCGCAACGTGCCCTTTACCTTCAACCGTAAGGAAGCCAAGGCGCATGGCGAGGGCGGGCAACTGGTTGGCGCGCCATTGAGCGGCAAGGTAATACTGGTCGACGATGTCATTACCGCTGGCACCGCTATTCGCGAAACTCTGAGTATTTTAGAGAACCACCCCGACGCGCAACTGGTTGCGGCGGTGGTGTTAATCGATCGTCAGGAAAAACTACAGGATTCCGCCTTATCGGCGATTCAAGCGCTCGAACGCGACTATGGCTTATCGATACTGCCGGCCATTCGCCTCGACCAAATTATGGCCTACATCGCTGAAGACACACGTTATAGCGAATATCTGCCAAAAATGGCCGCCTATCGAGCTGAGCACGGCATAGACTGAGCACAGGAGTATTGGGCATCGGCTGACTCTAATCCGAGCGGCCGGCAGAACTGCGCTGAGCCGCTATACTTAATGGCTGCGAAGACAGAGCCTACGTGCCCATGAATAGAGCCCTCGTTAGCCTAATAGCGTTAAGTCTCAGCCTGGTTGCATCCCAGACGATCGCGGCCCGGTTTTATCGTTGGGTCGATGCCCAGGGTAATATGTTTATTCAGGGCTATATTCCGCCCGAGTCCGTCGCCGGCGGCTATCAAATTATCGATGATACCGGCATGGTGCTAAAAACGGTGGCGCCGCAGATCAGCGCTGCCGAACGGGATGCGGCCAATAGTACGCAGTTGTCGGCCGAGAGGCAGCGCACCCGCGACCAGGAGTTATTAAAACTCTACCGCTCGCCCAAGGACGTAGACCGCGCCATGAAAACCTGGCTGTCGCGCATGGATATGGAAGTCCGACTGAAACGCAACCGGATCCGGATTAAAGAAAAGGAATACGACGGCGTTCAAGAACGGGCCGCGAATCAGGAGCGAGTGGGCCAGACGGTCGCGCCGGAGCTCATCGCGCAACTGGATGCGATACGCAGCGAAATCGCCCAATTTCAGGTCGACATCAGCGCGGTGGAAGTGCGCCAGCAAGAATCGCGCGCCGTTTTTATGCTCGATCGCGATCGGATGGTGAGCCTTTGGGAAGCGATCAATAACCAAGCATGGCAAGATTCACCCACCAACCAACCCTAGTCTAGGTGGCCATAGCCTTAAGAACTGTGCCACGCGGCGACTGGCTAGACGGAATTGTTTGACTAGCCACCCTACGGAGATCTCTAGATGCGGCGTTTATTAGGAATAGGACAAGGGTTGATCGGAAACCTAAGGCGGGTGCTGTTCGTCAGCCTATTGCTCGCCAGCGGCGGCCTACCGCTGGCCCAGGCCGAGGCACTGCCGGGCTGGTCCGCTAGCGACGAGCAGAGCACCCAGGTTGTCGATCATGCCGGTTGGCAGAATTTCCTCAATACCTTTTTACACACCGACGCAGCCGGCCAAACCTTCCTTGACTACGCTCGGGTGACGCCGCCACACCGTATTCAGCTGGCAGCCTACCTGACCGAACTGCAAGCCATTGACCCGCTCACCCTAAACCGGGCCGAACAGCAGGCCTATTGGCTTAATCTCTATAATGCCGCGACCGTCGAGGTGGTGCTGGGCGACTATCCGGTCAAGAGCATTCGCGCTATTGGTGGCGCATTCGGAGGCCTGATCCCGACCGGCCCCTGGAGCGCTGAACGGGTTCGAGTCAATAACCAGATGCTCAGCCTGGATGATATTGAACATGGCATCTTTCGCCCCAAGTTTAACGACTTTCGCGCCCACTTTGCCTTTAATTGTGGCGCCAAGGGCTGCCCCAACTTAGCCGCCCAGGCCTTTACCGGGCTCGCTCTGGAGGCTCAGCTGAACGCTGCGGCGCAGGCCTTTATCAATCACCCGCGCGGCGTGCGTCTGCAAGACGGCAGCTTGACGCTGTCAAAGATTTTCGACTGGTATCGGGCCGACTTCGTGGCCGATGAACAGGCACTGCCGTTATTCTTAGCGCCCTTTGCCGAACCCATACTGGGCGCCCAACTGACCAACTATAGCGGCCGCATCGATTATGAATACGATTGGTCACTCAATGAGGCAGCACCATTACTATGAAGAAATTATTGCTCTTAGCCTTACTAATATCGGCCGTCGGCTTATTTTTCTATTTTGACCTAAGCACCTGGTTTACCTTGGCGAAATTAAAAAGCCAGCAGAGCGCACTGGCCACCTATCAGGCGGATCATCCGATCGGGCTAGCGCTGCTCTATTTGCTGACCTACATCGGCGTAACCGCTTTGTCGTTGCCCGGTGCCGCGCTCATGACCCTGACCGGGGGCGCTGTCTTTGGCCTGGTTCAGGGCACCGTGCTGGCCAGTGTTGGCGCCAGCATTGGCGCCACCCTGGCATTTTTAATGGCTCGCTTCGTCATCGGGGGCTGGGTGCAAAGCAAATTTGCCGACCGCATTGCCCCCTTCAACCGCGGTATCGAGCAAGATGGCGCCTTTTACTTGTTTTCGCTCCGCCTGGTACCGGTGTTCCCATTCTTTATCATCAACGTGGTCATGGGCCTGACCACCATTAGGGTCTGGACCTTCTACTGGGTCAGCCAGGTCGGCATGTTGGCCGGTGCCGCCGTGTACGCCAATGCCGGCACCCAATTGGCACAAATCGATAGCCTGTCAGGCATCGCCTCACCCAGCCTACTGTTGTCTTTTGTGCTGCTCGGTCTGTTCCCCCTCGTCGCGCGCAAGTCGCTGACTTGGCTGCGCCGACGCCAAGACACATCAGACTCTGTGCGCTGACGCGTGGCAATACTTGGTGTCCGGATCAGGGCTTAGCGTTGGCTGGCGCAAGCCTTGCCGAATGCGGCATACAACGCTGATCAAAGAGCCATTCGATCTGCGGCCAATCTTAGGTATACTGGCCCTTAACTAGCGCCGGAATGAATCTAATGTCTATTCGAGTCCTGCTCAGCAGTCTACTGCTGATGACCACTCTGGCCCTGACCGGCTGCGGCAATAGGCCGACAGAGCTGACCTTGCCGAGCGCTGAGCGCACTAACATGACCAATACTGACCGCATTCAACCCTAAAGCATTAAGGCCCAACCCTAATATGGCTGCATTTCATTACCAAGCGAACCAACTGTTTATCGAACAGGTCTCTGTGGCAGAACTGGCCATGACTTACGGCACGCCCTTGTACGTCTATTCTCGCAGTGCCATCGAGCAACAGCTTGCGGCCTATCAGGAAGGTTTGGGTGACCACCCGGGGCTAATCTGTTATGCCGTCAAGGCCAATTCGAACTTGGGTGTGCTGAGCTGTTTAGCGCAACGCGGTGCCGGTTTTGATATCGTCTCGATCGGTGAGCTGGAACGGGTCTTACTCGCCGGCGGCGATCCAGCCAAAGTGGTTTTTTCCGGCGTAGCGAAAAAGGCCAGCGAGATGCGCCGCGCCTTAGAAGTTGGCATACACTGTTTTAATGTCGAATCCGCGGCCGAGTTGGAAAGGCTTAATGAGGTGGCCGGTGAACTGCAGGTCCAGGCACCCATTTCCTTGCGGGTTAATCCCGATGTTGACGCCCAAACCCATCCCTATATCTCCACTGGGCTGAAGGAAAACAAGTTTGGTGTCGATTTCCGCCAGGCGCGGGCCTTCTATCAACGGGCGGCCGCCCTGCCACACATTCGCATCGTGGGTATGGACTGCCATATTGGCTCCCAGCTACTGGTCTCGCAACCCTTTGAGGATGCCGTCGATCGCCTGCTGGCCCTGGTCGATGAACTCAAGACCGATGGCATTCAACTGGACCATATCGATATGGGCGGCGGCATCGGCGTGCAGTACACCGAGGACGATCAGGAGCCCGATGTC
>Ga0209304_1000320_pt1 | contig 33368 bp, 30 predicted proteins | sample COGITO_mtgs_1004_4_FD_184789 | JGI IMG/M metagenome (GOLD analysis project Ga0209304, IMG submission 184789) | Pelagic marine microbial communities from North Sea - COGITO_mtgs_100423 (SPAdes) (version 2) | ecosystem: Environmental > Aquatic > Marine > Epipelagic ...
TACCCGCCGAAAACTCCACAACCTTAAAAAAGCTAAGCCGGGACCGGCCGAACCGATCCGCAATTTTGGCGGGCAACAGGCTGAATTGTGGTGCCAGGGCGGTGAGCTGCGTTTTATCCAGAATATGATCCGAGAGAGTGTTGAATTCCAGTCGCAAGTGGGTTGGTTCACCTGCCTAGTGTCAAAGCGAGAGCATTTAAAGACGTTGGAGCAATCGATTACGGCCTTACCGGTGCAGAATCGCCGTGTGATCAGCATGTCCCAGGGCCAAAAAAACAGTCGCTTTTTGGCCTGGACCTTTAAAACCACTGCCCAATTGGCCCTTATGTAGCGCTGCCAATGGCAAGGGTTGGTGCTGACGGCCTTAATTGCCCAAACTCGTCTTCAGGTGCCGGCTGATGAAGCCACAGTTGCCGTTATTCGGGCGATTGAATCGAATTCGATTAGATTGATGACGAAGATTCGGACGGGTTTTTTAGCTTCGCCTCGACCGTTAGACCAAAAATGGTTCTCCATATATCTATTTACACTTAGTTGACATATCATTTTGATTGAATCATGACCGATTAACGGATTTTTGTCGCGTCTTAGTGCACCCAAAAAGCCCTAAATGCTAGGCGCACCAATAGTGTGCAGGCCGTGAGGCATTGGCAGGGCGTTAGCAGACATTTGTATTTTAAACAGTTCGATTTTTAAAATAAGCGTGCTAATCTAACCGTGCTAGACGTACAGACCGATAGATATCCTTAGTCAAAATGATTCGGATCATGTCAGGTGTGTATGAAAATAATTATAAGTTCAGGAGACTCACATGATTAAGAAAGCTTTATTAACGACTCTAGGTGTTGCGCTTACGTCATCACTTTTGATGTCTACGGCCCAGGCTGGAGAAGTGTTAGACAAGGTAAAAGCTAAGGGTTTTGTCCAATGTGGTGTTAGCCAGGGTTTGCCTGGTTTTTCTAACACCGATGTAAATGGTGAGTGGTCTGGTCTCGACGTCGACTTTTGTCGCGGCGTAGCCGCTGCAATCTTTGGCGATGCCACTAAGGTGAAGTTTTCACCTCTGTCGGCTTCTGAGCGTTTTACGGCGCTGCAGTCTGGTGAAATCGACTTGTTGTCGCGTAACACCACTTGGACTCAGACTCGTGATACGTCTTTGGGTATCAACTTTGCCGGCGTGACTTATTATGACGGCCAGGGTTTCATGGTTCGTAAAGATCTGGGTGTTACCAGTGCTTTGGAATTGGACGGTGCTTCAGTATGTACCAACCAAGGAACAACTACCGAAGTTAACTTGGCTGACTACTTCCGTGCCAACAACATGACATTTGAACCTGTTGTGTTTGTTAAGGCAGATGAAGTTGTTGCGGCTTACGATTCAGGTCGTTGTGATGTTTACACCACCGATGCTTCCGGTCTTGCTGCTCAGCGCACCAAGCTGGCCGAACCTGCTGCACACATAGTGCTGCCGGAAATCATCTCTAAAGAACCACTCGGACCCGCAGTTCGTCACGGTGATGATCAATTCTTCGACGTTGTTAGCTGGGTTATCAATGCCACAGTTGAAGCTGAAGAAATGGGTCTGACGTCTTCAAACATCTCTCGCCTGTTGGTTGATTCCAACTCAGCGACACCTGCGGAACTTCGATTCGTTGGTCGTGAAGGTGCTTTAGGTGAAAACCTTGGATTGGACGCCAAATGGTCTTATAACGTTATTCGCCTAGTGGGTAACTACGGTGAAATTTGGGACCGTAACATTTCCGGTTTGGAATTGCCGCGTGGCCTGAACAATCTTTGGAACAATGGCGGCATCATGTACGCGCCACCAGTTCGTTAATCGTTAAAGATTAAAAGTTGATTGGTCCTACCTAACCACCTCGTTACGAGGTGGTTTACTAATAAAAAATATACAGATCAATCCAGCCTTGTATGCCAAGCTCCACAATTCTTTAGGTAAGTCAGCTGACTTCTCTACCCTCATTAGTTTATATGGAATTCCGGGAGACCCTTTGTGAGCGAACTGAATGCTACTAACGCTCCGGCTAAACCCCCTTTTTGGCGAGATCCTGAAAAACGTGCCCTAGCATTTCAAATAGTGTTCTTAGCTATTGTGCTGTATATCGGTTATTCATTGGTAAACAATACCATGACCAACCTGGCATCTCAGGGAATTGCCTCCGGGTTTGGTTTTTTATCGACCAATACTGGCTTTGCCATTGCAGAAACACTCATTGACTATAATGAGAGCTCTACCTATTTAGACTCCTTTTTTGTCGGCCTGCTCAACACCATTCTGGTGTCGGTCATTGGTATCTTTTTCGCTACTATCCTAGGCTTCAGCATGGGTATAGCCCGTCTGTCGAATAACTGGCTGATTTCGCGTTTAGCGGCCATCTATGTCGATACACTGCGTAACATCCCTCTGCTGTTGCAACTGTTTTTCTGGTACTTTGCGGTCTTGCGACCCTTACCCAATCCGAAGCAGGCCATCGAATTCGGCAGCAATTTATTTCTCACCAATCGCGGTCTGTTTGGCCCGAAACCCATCTATGAAGCAGGCTTTGGCTGGGTTGCTATTGGCTTCGTCCTAGCGGTTATCGGTACCGTGGTCCTATTCAAATGGGCCCGAAGACGTCAAGAAGCGACTGGTGAGCTGTTTCCAGTGTACCGCACGGCGTTGGCCCTGTTGATTGGCCTGCCCCTTGTGATCGCGGCATTGAACGGTTTCCCAATGTCGTGGGATATCCCGGTCTTGAAGGGCTTTAACTTTCGTGGTGGCATGTCCCTAACACCGGAATTTTCATCGCTGGTATTTGCGTTGTCGATCTATACGTCTTCCTTTATCGCCGAGATCGTGCGTTCCGGAATACTCGCGGTCGATCAGGGTCAAACCGAAGCGGCCTTTGCCTTGGGTATCAAACCGGCGTGGACAACTCGCTTGGTCGTCGTACCGCAAGCCTTGCGGGTCATCATTCCGCCCTTAACGTCCCAATATCTCAATTTGACAAAAAACTCGTCATTGGCAGCCGCCATCGCCTATCCAGACTTGGTCGCCGTATTTGCGGGCACCGCTCTGAATCAGGTGGGTCAGGCAGTTGAAATAATGGGCATGACATTAGCCGTGTATCTATTTTTAAGTTTGACCATTTCATTCTTTATGAATTGGTATAACTCGAAAATGGCCTTGGTCGAACGCTAGGAGTGTTGCAATGACAGAACAAAAATACGCTGTTGGACTCCACCCCAATTTGCCGCCACCAAAGCACTCGGTGGGGGCCCTGCATTGGGTTCGGTCGAGTTTTTTTAGTAGTCCGATGAATGCTATCCTGACGTTTTTCAGTTTATATCTGGTATGGCTAGTGGTTCCGCCCTTTTTGAATTGGGCGGTTTTTTCCGCAGACTGGCTCGGCGAGGATCGCAGTTCTTGCTCGCGTGAGGGTGCCTGCTGGGTGTTTATTCGAGTTTGGTACGAGCAGCTCATCTATGGTCGTTATCCCGACGAGCAAATATGGCGGATCAATCTGTCCTATATTTTAGCGATCGCAGCCGCTGCACCGCTGTTTTTTGACGCGGTATCGCGCCAAATCAAGACCGTCTTGGTGCTATTTCTGGTCGTGGTCTTTCCGGTTATCTGCTTCTACCTTTACTACGGTGGCAGCTTCGGCCTGGAAATGGTTGAAACCTCGGTTTGGGGCGGCTTGTTCTTAACCCTGGTGATTGCCGTTACCGGTATCGTGATGTCTCTGCCCTTGGGTATTTTACTCGCGTTGGGACGGCGCTCTGAGATGCCGGTGGTGAAGTCAATCTGTGTGGTCTTCATCGAATTTTGGCGTGGTATCCCACTGATCACCGTGCTCTTTATGGCCTCGGTTATGTTTCCGTTGTTTGTCCCAGAAGAGATGAGCCCCGATAAGCTGGTGCGTGCTCTAATAGGCGTGGCGCTGTTTTCATCGGCCTATATGGCTGAAGTGGTCCGCGGTGGCTTGCAGGCCATGCCCAAGGGTCAGTATGAAGCTGCAGCTGCACTGGGTCTGAACTTCTGGAAAAGCACCATGCTGATTATTTTGCCGCAGGCACTGAAAATGGTGATCCCTGGCATCGTCAATACCTTTATTGGCTTGTTTAAAGACACCACACTGGTCCTGATTATTGGCCTCTTCGATCTGTTGGGCATGGCCCAGCTGGCCTCGACCAATCCCGATTGGTTAGGCTTCGCCATTGAAGGCTACGTCTTTGCGGCCCTCGGCTTCTTTGTGTTTTGTTTCAGTATGAGCCGTTACTCACAACATCTGGAACGTGTCTTAGATACTGGCCACCGAAATTAAGGAATCTCTGTAATGACTCAATTTGTTCAACGCGACTTATCGGAAGAAGTAGTCATCCAGCTCAACCAGATGCATAAGTGGTATGGCGATTTTCATGTTTTAAAAGACATTAATTTGTCAGTGAAGAAGGGTGAGCGGATTGTTGTGTGCGGACCATCAGGTTCCGGTAAGTCCACCATGATTCGCTGCATTAACCGTCTGGAAGAGCATCAACAAGGCCAGATCATCGTCAATGGCACCGAGCTGACCAGTGATGTTAAGAACATCGAGGAAGTTCGTCGGGAAGTCGGAATGTGTTTTCAGCATTTCAACTTATTTCCGCATTTGACCATTTTGGAAAACCTGACCTTGGCGCCGATGTGGGTTCGTAAGATCCCTAAAGCGGAAGCCGAAGCGACCGCCATGCATTATCTGGAACGCGTTAAGATTCCGGACCAGGCTAAGAAGTATCCCGGCCAGCTATCCGGTGGACAACAGCAGCGCGTCGCCATTGCGCGGTCGCTCTGTATGAAGCCGAAGATTATGCTCTTTGACGAACCAACGTCGGCGCTCGATCCTGAGATGATCGCCGAGGTATTGGATGTCATGGTCGGTCTAGCGGAAGAGGGTATGACCATGATCTGCGTAACCCACGAAATGGGTTTTGCGCGTAAAGTAGCCGATAGGGTGATCTTTATGGACGCCGGTCAAGTTATTGAAGAGAACAATCCGCAGGATTTCTTCGACAATCCTGAAAACGAGCGGACTAAGTTGTTTTTGAGCCAGATCTTGGGTCACTAAACAACCGCAGCGCCGGCCGCAAAAAAAAAGCCCGAGGTCCTTATGGACCTCGGGCTTTTTTGTGTCGCCAACTCTAGAGCATATTACTTAGCCCACCGCCATTGGTTACGTGCAGATATCCGGCTCGCTCCAGCAACGTTTTGGCCACGCCGGCCCGGCCGCCGGCGGCACAATAGACCGTGATCTCATCATCGGTAGCCATCGCCAAACCGGCATCCAACTGGATCGCTAACTGCTCGACGGGGAAATTGATTGCACCGGGTGCATGGCCGGTTTGAAACTCGGCAGGAGATCGGACATCAACTAAATACTGCATGGCTATTACCTCTTGGGCTAACGACTTGGATTTATATATATTAGATATTACTAATTTTAATGCAACCGATCTTTTTGGCCGCACTGTTTCTAATATGGAACAATCCTTAAATCCAATATCTTAGATACCCAGGCCCTGTTTCACCTCGGCACATTTTTCTGCTCCGAACAGTTGATGCACCAGCGCGAGGGCAAAGTCTATGGCGACACCGGGCCCTCGCCCAGTAATCAGATTGCCATCTATTTCAATAGCCGCACCGGTATTGGTCCATTGGCAATCGAAGGCATCGAGCGCGCCGGGAAAGCAAGTTAGCGTTCGCTGGGTGAGTAAGCCGGCGACGGCCAGAGCTTGGGGCGCCGCACAGATGGCGGCAAAGGGCCTATTATGGAGGTCCTGATCTTGCAATAGGGCGTGCAGTATTGGGTCTTCGGCGAGACTGATCGAGCCGGGTAGACCGCCGGGCAGGACAATTAGGTCAAAGCGCTGGTCTTTGATTTGAGCCAGGCTGGTGTCGGGTACCAGCTTTAGGCCTCGACTGGCTTTGATCGGGCCGGGGCGCAGACCCGCGGTGACTACCTTGGCACCGGCTCGGGTGAGGATATCGGTAATGGCAACGGCTTCGAGCTCTTCGCAACCGTCTGCTAGGGGGACTAGTACAGTTTTCATGGTTGTGCTCCTGTTGTTTTATTATCCAGGATTTAACGACTGAGGCAGTGCCAGAACAGGACGTTCGGGTGTCACTTTGTCGCTGCTAGAGCACTACTGGTTAAGTTTGAACCCAGCCTTTGCCGTTGTCATCAGTTTTAAAGCGGCGGCGTCTGGGTTATTCTTGGCGCCTCTGTAGATCCGAGTTTCAGACTTGGGTTTTATAACCTCATTATGCGAGTTTCAAAATCAATGGAAACAAGTTACGTACCCGCCGCAATAGAGCGCTCTGTCCAGCAAGTATGGGCTCAAAAGCAGGTCTTTAAGGCCGTCGTCGACACCAATAAGGAGAAGTACTATTGCCTGTCGATGTTGCCCTATCCTAGCGGTGCCTTACATATGGGCCATGTGCGCAACTATACCATTGGTGATGTGATCAGTCGTTTTCAGCGCATGCTGGGCAAAAATGTGATTCAGCCTATGGGTTGGGACGCCTTCGGGATGCCGGCCGAGAATGCGGCCATCAAACACGGCGTTGCGCCGGCCAAGTGGACCTTGGAAAATATCGACTACATGCGTACTCAGCTCAAAAGCCTGGGCTTTGCCTACGATTGGGAGCGTGAGGTGACCACCTGTAAACCCGAATATTATCGTTGGGAACAATGGTTCTTTACCCGCCTGATGGCCAAGGACATGGCTTATAAAAAGTCGTCCTTTGTGAACTGGTGCCCACACGATATGACGGTATTGGCCAATGAACAGGTTCACGATGGCTGTTGCTGGCGTTGTGATACCCCGGTCGAACGCAAAGAGATGGAGCAGTGGTTTGTCCGCACCACCGCCTATGCCGAAGAATTACTCAGTGAACTGGACAATCTGCCCGGTTGGCCCGAGGAAGTGAAGGCTATGCAGCGTCACTGGATTGGTAAATCCAGAGGCGTCAACTTGCAATTCGCCGTGCAGGACAGCCCGGACGTGGTTGAAGTCTATACCACTCGTCCAGACACGCTGATGGGCGTCACCTATTTGGCTGTGGCCTCGGCACACCCGTTGGCGACGGCCGCAGCGCAGTCTAATCCGGCGCTGGCGCAGTTTATCGATGAATGCCGTCAATCGACGACCTCTGAAGCCAATATGGCGACCATGGAAAAACGGGGTTGTGCTACCGGTCAGATGGCGATACACCCCTTAACCGGCAAGGCCGTGCCCATCTGGGCCGCCAATTTCGTACTCATGGATTACGGCACTGGTGCGGTTATGGCCGTGCCGGCCCACGATCAACGCGATTGGGAGTTTGCCCGCAAATACGGCTTGGCCATCGAGCAGGTCGTCGCGCCACTGGCAGACAGTGCCATAGCCTGCGATATTGAACTCGAAGCCTTTACCGAGAAGGGCCAGTTGGTCCATTCTGGCGAGTTCGACGGTTTGACCTTTGAGGCCGCCTTCGACGCAATCGCAGCCGTTTTGGTCGCACAGAACAAGGGCTCGGTTGCGACCAACTATCGGCTTAGAGACTGGGGCGTAAGTCGCCAGCGCTATTGGGGCACCCCGGTACCGGTAGTCTATGTCGATGGTGTGGCCAAGCCGGCCGAGCAGTTTCCGGTCGAGTTGCCCTATGATGTCACCATCGATGGCATCAATTCACCGATCAAAAACAATCCTGAGTTCGAGCAAACTACCTGGCAAGGGCAGCCGGCGCTGCGTGAAACCGATACCTTTGACACCTTTATGGAATCGAGTTGGTATTATGCGCGTTACTGCACGCCCCATTACGATGAGGGCATGCTCGAGCCGGAAGAGGCCAATTATTGGCTCCCGGTCGATCAATATATCGGCGGTATTGAACACGCCACCATGCATCTGATGTATGCCCGTTTCTTTCACAAGGCGCTGCGCGATGAAGGCCTGGTGAACTCGAACGAACCCTTTACCCGTTTGCTGTGCCAGGGCATGGTTTTGGCAGAAACTTGGTATCGGCTCGATGGCACCACCAGGGTGTGGATCAATCCTGACGCGGTGACCCCCGAGCGCGATGAGCAGGGCCGTATCGTCGCGGGCATTGAAACGGCCACTGGAGCCGCGTTGATCTACGCCGGTATGGCTAAGATGTCCAAGTCCAAAATGAACGGCAAGGATCCCCAGCAAGCGATCGATCTCTATGGGGCCGATACGGTCCGGCTGTTTTCAATGTTTGCCGCGCCCCCGGAACAAACCCTTGAGTGGACTGAAGCTGGCGTGCAAGGCGCAAAGCGCTTTCTCGAGCGAGTCTGGCGTGCGGTGCATCAGTTGGTTAGCGGTGACGCCCGGGTCGCGCTCGATCCGAGCCATCTCACCGCCGCCGAGAAAACGCTGCGGCGCAAGACCCATGAGACCATCGAGGGCATCACGCTCGACTTTGGTGAGCGTAAGACCTTCAATACCGCCATCGCTAAAACGATGGAGTTGCTCAATGCGGTCAATCAATTTACCGGCGACGGCGCGCAGAGTTCTGCGGTGGTAGGCGAAGCCTTGCAGGCGATCGTGGTGATGTTATCGCCTATTGTGCCGCATATCAGCCAACGTCTCTGGCAGGAACTGGGTCAGGACGGGTTGATCATCGATGCCGCTTGGCCCACAGTCGATCAGAGCGCTCTGGTTAAGGATACTCTGCTCTATGTGGTTCAGGTCAATGGCAAGGTGAGGGCGCGGCTTGAAGTGCCCGCCAGCATGGCCAAGGACGAGGTTGAAGTCTTGGCACTTAGTGATGAACATGTGATGAAGTTTCTCGAGGGGGTAACGATTCGCAAGGTTATCGTGATCCCTAACAAGTTAATCAATATAGTGGCCAATTGACGGCACCATCAGAGGTAGCACGCTTAGGGCTCTGGCTGACACCGGATGCCCTAGGGTGGGCCTGCTCGCACTGCGCTAACGGGGAACTCGGATGAAAATTGCCGCCGCTCAATTAGCGAAAAATCTCACGTCAATGCCGCTGCCAGCGGTTATTTGGCTCAGTGGTGATGAACCTCTATTGGTCCTCGAAGCCAGTGATCTGATCCGTGCCCAGGCGAAAAAGGCGGGTATTGAAGGGCGTATCTCGATCGATGTCGATGGATCATTTGACGGTTCGGAATTGATCGCCGCCAACCAGTCCCTGTCGCTCTTTGGCGACCGGGAATTGATCGAGTTGCGCATGCACGCTAAGTTTAACGACAAGGGCCGCAAAGCCCTTATGGAATATATCGCGCAGCCCAATCCGGACAACCTGTTAGTGATCGTGTCCAATCGACTTGAGGCTGCCCAAACTAAGGCCAAGTGGTTTTTGCAGGTGGTCGCGGCGGGCTGGTGGCTGCCAATCTGGCCAATTGAGCACAGTCAGTTGTCCGGCTGGATTCGCACCCGCATGCAGCAGGCGGGTCTGCAGCCCGAACCGGATGCGCTCACCCTGTTGGTCGATCGGGTCGATGGTAATTTGCTCGCGGCGAAACAGGAAATCGATAAGCTGCAATTGCTCGCGGGGGCTGGTCAGGTCAGCGCTGAGATGATTCTCAATAGTGTCTCAGACAGTTCGCGCTACACGGTGTTTGATCTCTCATCGGCTTTTTTGTCGGGCGATCTCACCCGAACACTGAAAATCATGCACGGCCTAGCCGGTGAAGGTATCGAGGCGCCCATTGTGCTCTGGCTGATCAGTCGAGAGCTGCGCCTGGTGATCGAGTTGTGCGAGGCCCAGGTGCACAACCAGTCGGTGCAGGAGGTCTTTAAGCGGCTGCGTATCTTCGAACAACGGCAAAAAGATTATCAATCGGCCATGCGCCGAGCGCCGGTCAACCACTATCAGCGTTGTTTGATCGCCTGTTCCAAAATCGATGCCATGATCAAAGGTCAGACCAAGGGCGACCCGTGGACCCTTATCAGTGAAATGTTGGTAGCCATCAGCGCCCCCCAATTACCGGCCTATCAACTGTAACGCGCACTGACAATCGCGCCAGCGCAAATGGCACAGGCACTCTGCGGTCTGTGACCCAGTCGACGCCACTTATTAGCAAGGACTTTTAAATGATCTATCTCACCGGGCTGACCCTGGCCTTGGGGCTGATCGTCGCGATCGGTTCGCAAAATGCCTGGGTGCTCAGCATGAGTCTGCGCGGCCAGCGGCCTTGGCCGATCGCGCTGGTCTGTATGAGCGTCGATGTCGTGCTGATGGCCATCGGCGTGGTCGCCTTCGCCCGGATTCAAGCTTGGCTGCCCGGTCTGGTGCCCTGGTTCACGGCGATGGCGGTGCTCTTGTTGGTCGTGTTAGCCTGGCAGGCTGGCCGGCGCGCGATCCGCGGCCAATCTGGCTTAACCGCCAACCTTGAGCAACCGACCCTGGGTTTGCGCCAGGCGGTGTTGGCGGCCCTGGCCATGTCGTTACTCAACCCCCATGTTTATCTGGATACCGTTGTTTTGTTGGGCAGTTTAGCGGCCGCCTCGCAACAGCCTTGGCTCTTTTGGAGCGGCAGTGCCAGCGCCTCGATCCTCTGGTTTAGTGCCTTGGCGGCGGCGGGCAAACCCTTGAGTCGCTGGCTGTCTTCGCCTCGCCGTTGGCGCCTGTTCGACACCCTGATGGCCCTGTTTATGGCCTGGATGGCGGTGGTTATGGCTTTTAAGGTTTGAGTAAAATCAACCGGCCCGACCTTTAAATCTAGGCGTCGATTTGAAAGTTTATTAGGCTGCGAGCAAATTTATAACCGGTAAGGACAGTTATTGTGACCTGGTGGAAAGAAGGCATTGTTTATCAAATATATCCGCGCAGCTTTGCCGACAGTACCGGTAATGGCGTCGGCGATCTGCGTGGGATCATCAGCAAACTCGATTATTTGGTTGAACTGGGCGTCGACATCGTCTGGTTAAACCCGATCTATCAATCGCCCAATGATGATAACGGCTATGACATCTCCGACTATGACGCCATTATGGCCGAATTTGGCACCATGGCCGACTTCGATGAGTTGTTGGCCGGCCTGCATCAACGCGGCATTCGGCTAATTATGGACCTAGTGGTTAACCACTGTTCCGATGAACACCCCTGGTTTGTTAGCAGCCGGGCCAATCCGACCGGGCCCTATCGGGACTATTACTTCTGGCGGGACGGCGACCAGGATCGGGCACCGAATAATTGGCTCAGTGTCTTCTCTGGATCGGCCTGGGAATTTGACCCCGCCAGCAAGCAATATTACCTGCATCTGTTTTCCAAAAAACAACCGGATCTAAACTGGGCCAACCCCGACCTGCGTCAGGATATCTACCGTATGATGCGGCGCTGGTTTGACAAGGGCGTCGACGGCTTCCGGATGGACGTGATCAATATGATCTCGAAGCATCCGCATCTGCCCTCGGTCGGTGATGAGATCCAGCTGAGCTGGGGAGGTGAATACTTTATTAACGGCCCTAAGTTGCATGACTATATGCAGGAGATGCATCGAGAAGTGTTACAACATTACGATTGCATGACTGTCGGTGAATGCTTTGACGTCGATATAGAGCAGGGCAAGCAGCTGGTCGGCGCCGACCGTAACGAGTTGCAGATGATCTTTCAGATGGAGCATATGGCGCTGGATCACGGTCCCGCTGGTAAGTGGGACGCGCAAGCGACCTGGTCGCGGGTGGCACTGAAAAGCATTCTCAAACGCTGGATCGAGGGTTTAGACGGCATTGGCTGGAACAGTCAGTTTTGGATGAATCACGACCAGCCCCGAGCCGTGAGTCGCTTCGGTAACGACCAGAGCTTTCGTATCGAGTCTGCCCAGGCTTTGGCGGCCGTTACCCTGACCTTGCCGGGCACGCCCTATATCTATATGGGCGAAGAGATCGGTATGACCAATGTGCAGTATCCAATCGAGGCCTACCGCGATCTGGAAATCATCAATTGGTATCGAGAGCAACTCGCCCAAGGCCGGGATCCGGTGCAACTCTTGACGTCTATTCATCGTATGGGGCGCGACAATGCCCGCACCCCTATGCAATGGACCGACGGGCCTCAGGCCGGCTTTACCACTGGAATGCCATGGCTGAGAGTGAACCCTAACTTTGCCCAGATCAATGTCGCCGCCGCGCAAGCGGAAGAGCAGGGCGTGTGGCCCTGGTATCAGCGGCTGATTGCCTTGCGTAAGGTGCGTAAGACTCTGGTTTATGGCCATTACGAGTCCTTTATGGATAGCTCGGAGCAGGTCTTTGCGTATCGAAGGCGCGATGCTAATGGCGATTTTTTGGTTTTAGTAAACCTATCCGATCAGCCCGCGGATCTGACCCTACCCGAGCCGGTGCGCAGGGACGACTGGCACCTAGTCATGACCAACAGAGGGCCCGCCGATCAGCCTTCAAGGCCCAATCTGGCCCAACCCTCGGTCTGGTTGCAGTATTTGTCGCCGTGGCAGGCTGTGGTTGCCGAGCGGCCCCTAGGAGTAAGCAATGGCACGTAGTGACGATTGGCAACGCATGGTCCGGGGCGAGCCCTATTGTTCGCTGGCGCCCGATCTGTTGCAGCAAAGAGAGCTAATACGCCAACGCAGCGCGCAATTTAATCGTGCGCCCAGTAAAGGCCACCTAAAACGCTTGTTCGAACAGTTTGAGTCCGTCGGTGAACAGTGCTTTATTGAGGCGGGCTTGTTTGTCGATTACGGCAGCCAGATGACCCTGGGCCGCGCGGTCTATATTAATGCCCACTGTGTGTTCCTCGATTCCGCACCGATCCGTATCGATGATGAGGTATTGATTGGGCCCGCTGCACAGTTTTATACCGCGCAGCACGCCCTAGATGCCGAGGCCCGTGCAAAAGGCCTGATGTGGGCTGAGCCGATTCATATTAAAACGCGGGCTTGGATTGGCGGAGGTGCGATTATCTTGCCCGGCATCACCATTGGTGTGGGAGCCGTCGTGGCGGCGGGCAGTGTGGTCACTCGGGACGTTGCCGATGGCGCTCTGGTCAAGGGCAATCCGGCGCGTTAGAGCACGCGCCGGTCTCGCGCCAGAGCGCTCGAATAACCGCCCTGCGTTACTGCTCTTTTATCGCCGTCGGGTGCAGGCTGTTGATTTGGATTTTTTTAGCCTTCATCGCGTCGGGAATTTCCTTCAGCAAGCTGATCTGTAAGATACCATGCGCCAGTTGCGCGCCGGTCACCGTGACATAATCGGCCAGTTGAAACTTCCGTTCAAAGGAACGATAGGCAATGCCTTGGTATAGAAACTGCCGTGTTGTTTCGTCCTTGTCTTTTTTTCCTCGCACCACTAGTAGGCTATTTTCCGACTGGATGTCGATCTCATGTTCGGCAAAGCCGGCCAAGGCGAGGGTGATGACATATTGGTTCTCACCGGTGATCTCAATATCATAAGGTGGGTAGTTGGTGCCCGTGTTGGCACTCTGGTTGGCCGCATCAAAGAGGTGGGCAATTCGGTCAAAACCGACCGTGGTGCGGTGTAGTGGTGAAAAATCGAAGGCTGTACGCATATCCTAATCTCCTATGAGCAAAAGGTTGCTAAGACGTTGCTAACCGGGTTGGCTAAAACGCTTAACGCTTTTATCTAATACGACCCGCTTTGCGGCGTCGTAATCAAGAGATAGGGGTTAGGTTGACCCGCTTCAAGTCTGGCCCGATAATTTTTTTAATATATTTTGATAACCCTGCACAATCGCCTTGCTTTGTGGCGTAGGGCGATGCTCTAGTTGTGCGCCATAATAGGCTATCAGCTTGTTGATGTGGCGCCGGTGATTGGGGTCGGCCGGGAGCCAGCAATCGCCATGACTAAAGTCTGGATGGTCGATCATTGCCAACCCAGATGATGTCGGTTCGCGACGAATGGTGAGTATTTCGTAAGAACGGTTATGTTCCGTGACCACCTGTTCTGCCAACAGATAAGCGCCTTGTTCGATCAGAAATTGCCGAACCCAGTACATCTTTGTCGCCGGAGAAATAATAAAGCTTGCCGATGCACTGGCCGGTTGGGCAAACAGATGGGCCAAAATAACGATACATTGTTCAGCGCCAACGCCGGCCAGCAATAGGGTAGGTTGCCTACTGGCGGTGAGCTCTAAGCGTTCGGCTGGGCAGATTGCCAGGCGATAATTATCTGCCGCTAACTCCGCCAACTGGTGCTCTAGATGGGCCATAATATCGCTGTGGATATCGTTGAACACCACCGGGCAGCTTGGCCTAGATTCGAGTATGGCACGGCCAGCCGCGCCGTGGTCACAACAGAGATCCCAAAATTCAGTGGTGGTTTCGGGTATGGCGTTAAAGAGTGCGCTCAGACGTGTGCCCATACGGGTTTTTAAACTGTGATCGATCATTTTACCCTTTCATGAGTATGCTCAGGTACCTAAAGTCAGGTAAAGTGGGGTCAAATTTCTGCTCTGTGAGCCTGTAATGACAGACCCAACGCCAAATTCTTCGACCTCTTCTGCCGCTCAGCCTAAAAAAGGCGGATTTCTAAGCAACCTGCTGTTTAATATAGTTATTCCAGTGGTCATCTTAACAAAGTTTAGCCAAGAGTCTGCATTGGGGCCGGTTTGGAGCATTATTGTCGCCCTTGCCTTCCCAATAGGCTTTGGTCTGTGGGAAATGCGCGTGACTGGTAAGGTCAATGGGTTTTCCATTCTCGGTGTGGTCAGTGTGCTGTTGACCGGTGGCATCAGCCTATTGCAGTTAGACCCTAAATATATTGCCATCAAAGAAGCGGCCATTCCGGGGCTTATCGGACTGGCGGTAATCATCAGCCAAGGCTCGCGTCGGTCGGTGGTGAAGTTGTTAATCTTCAATGAGAACATAATCCAGATTGCCCGAGTTCACGAGGCATTGGCGGAACTGGGCAATAAAGCCAAATTCGATCAAAAGATGAATATTGTGACTTACATAGTTGCCTCTTCTTTCTTCCTGTCTTCAGGCTTGAACTATATGTTGGCCAAGCTGGTGCTGAAAAGTCCGGCGGGAACCTCCCAGTTCAATGAAGAGCTAGGCCGCATGACCGCACTAAGTTATCCGGTTATCGTGATTCCGAGCATGATTGTATTAATCGGCGCGATCTTTTATTTGCTGGCCCAATTGAAGTCCCTAACCAAGTTGCCACTCGAAGAGCTGATGGTGGATGGCAGTAAGAAATCCTAGTATGAGCGCGCAGCCCTGATCTAGATCGCCGTTTCGAGCGGCCACAAAAAAGCCCGGCTAAGCCGGGCTTTTTTATTAATCCACAATCAGCATGACCGGTTTATTCGTCGATAAAGCTGCGTAGATGATCGGAACGTGACGGATGCCGTAGCTTGCGCAGTGCCTTGGCTTCAATCTGGCGTATCCGCTCACGAGTAACATCAAACTGCTTGCCCACTTCTTCGAGGGTATGGTCAGTATTCATGTTAATGCCAAAACGCATCCGCAATACCTTAGCTTCACGTGCGGTGAGTCCGGCTAAAACCTCCTTAGTCGCCTCACGCAAGCCTGTAGAGGTTGCCGAATGCATCGGCAGCTCCATGGTATTGTCTTCGATGAAATCGCCCAGCGAGCTGTCTTCGTCGTCACCAATCGGTGTTTCCAACGAAATCGGTTCTTTGGAGATTTTCAGCACCTTGCGAATCTTATCTTCGGGCATGTCCATGCGCTCGGCCAGCTCCTCAGGAGTGGGCTCACGACCCATTTCCTGGAGCATCTGGCGCGAAATACGGTTCAGTTTGTTGATCGTTTCGATCATATGCACCGGAATTCGAATGGTGCGAGCCTGATCGGCGATCGATCGAGTGATCGCCTGACGAATCCACCAAGTTGCGTAGGTTGAAAATTTGTAACCACGACGGTATTCAAACTTATCAACCGCTTTCATCAAACCGATATTGCCTTCCTGGATCAGATCGAGAAATTGCAGACCCCGGTTGGTATATTTTTTCGCGATGGAAATTACCAAACGCAAGTTGGCTTCGACCATCTCTTTCTTAGCTCGACGCGCGCGCGCTTCGCCAATGGAGATCCGCCGGTGAATATCCTTCACCTCGGCTAGGGTGACGCCAGTGGTCTTTTGCATATTGCGCAACTTACGTTGGGCGCGACGCAATTCCACTTCATGACGAAAAGCTTCATCTGAATATTGCGGATCTTCGAGCACATGGTTGAGCCAAAGATCTTCGGTTTCATGTCCGACAAACAATTCGATAAAGGTCTTGCGCGGCATCTTCAGCGTCCGAACGCAGATCGCGATGACACTGCGTTCCTGTTTGCGAATTTCAGTCACTGATGCCTTGATCGGGGTGATCGACTCCTCGAATGCTTTCGGGGTTAGCTTAAAGCAGGAGAAGGTCTCACCCATTGCACTCAGGCAGGCATGAGCTTCTTTGCTGTAACGACCCTTGGCCTCGATCACACCTAGAGCGGTCACAAGTTGTTCTTTGAGCAGAGTAAAGCGCTCGCGAGCAATTTCCGGATCCGGGCCACTTTCGGCCTCTTCTTCGTCTTCTGCCGCGTCACCACTGTTGGCTTCGGCTTCGGGCACCGGGATCGCGTCGGGTGAATCGGCCGCAGGCAGCGGATCGGCCTCGTCGGGATCTTGAAAGCTGGTTAAGAAATCAGACAGGCGACCGCCGTCTTCGACCAACGTATTGTCGTAGCATTTAATAATACTTTCGATAACACCCGGGTAAAAGGCCATGGCCTGCATCACTTCCCGCGTACCTTCTTCGATACGTTTGGCGATAACAATTTCGCCTTCGCGAGTTAGCAGCTCAACGGTACCCATTTCGCGCATGTACATGCGCACTGGGTCGGTGGTGCGACCGGTATCGGTTTCAACCGCCGCCAAGGCCGCGGCGGCTTCTTCGGTCGCGTCGTCATCGGTATTTTGATCGCTGTCGGCAAGCAACAACTGATCGGCATCCGGAGCCTGTTCGAAGACTTCGATGCCGATATCGTTGATCATTGCAATGATGTCTTCCACCTGGTCGGGAGAATTAATTTCTTCCGGCAGATGGTCGTTCACTTCGGCAAAGGTCAAGTAACCCTGTTCTTTGCCTTTTGCGATCAGTTCTTTTAGACGGGACTGACGCTGAGATTTTTCAGCCATAGATAACCTGTAAGCTCTGTAGTGGTTAATAACGCACGCAAATAGCCGGATAGTGTACAGTAACTCAACGACTTAACCAAACGGCCCAGGGCACTTATCTGCCCATTCTGGCATCTATGCGGTCCGCTAAGATGGTGGTGAATTGCTTTTACAGACTCCGGTGGCTCGGCATTTACTGCTTTCTTTGTTTGAGCAGCTCGCGGTATCGCTGCTTTTCGGCATCCGTTAAGGATGGATCAAGCGCTAAGGCGCGTTTTTTAAGTGTTTCATATTCATCATCTGGTGCTCTCTGTGTGAGGCCGTTTATGATTTTTTCAAGTTCTTGGCGGCCAAACGCCTGTTCATCTTTATGATCCTCATTCGCCGCTTCGAGCCACAGATAGTCCGACGTGGCGATCGGTGATAGGGTTTCGCGTAAGCCATGCTGACACAGATAGTCGAAGGCATAATAAAGGTTATCCTTCGGGGCTTTCTGCAGTAATTCGATGACCGATATCAACAATAGCCGGTCATTCTGGGGCGGCAAGCGACGAATGCGTTCAATATCGATATCGAGCGCCAATTGTGGGAAGCGGATTAACCAGGCCAGGGCGCGGTGTATATAGCCGATCTTAACCACCAGAGCCCCGGTTCGGCCGCCCGAACGCGGTGCTGGTGCCGAGCCCATGTCATAGGCGGCGTCAACCGGAATCGGCCAATGATCCGGATTGCTGGACTCCTGTGACTCCGACGCGGGTTCAATCTTGGGCGCTACCGGCTCGAAGTTGGCGATGATTTGCTCGGTAGGAAGGCCAACCAGGCTAGAGAGCTCGCCCAGCAGCAGTTGTCGGAAGATGCCTTCCGGCACCTTCTCGATCCAACCGCGCGCGATACTGACCAAGCGAGCCTTGCCGTCGAGCCGTGATATGTCGGCCTGGGTCTGCAGGTGTTGGAATAGAAAGTCGGGCAGGCTCTGGGCCTGCTTGGCACGGAACATAAAGCCTTCGAAGCCTTCTTTGCGGACTAGGCTGTCGGGGTCTTCGCCATCCGGTAAGAACAAAAACCGCGCTTGCAGGCCGTCCTTCAGTTCGGGCAGGGTATTGGTTAGGGCGCGAATGGCGGCCCGTTTGCCGGCGGCATCGCCATCGAAACAGAAGATGATCTCGGTGGTCAGTTTAAATAGCCGTTGGATATGGGTGGGCGAAGTCGCCGTGCCCAGTGTGGCAACGGCATTCTTAACGCCGTGTTGAGCCAGCGCCACCACGTCCATATAGCCTTCGACAATAATGATATTATCAAAGTTTTTGACCGCCTTGCGGGCTTCATAGAGGCCATAGAGCTCTTGGCCCTTATGGAATACCGGTGTTTCCGGGCTGTTCAGGTACTTGGGTTGTTCATCGGCCGACATAACGCGACCACCAAACGCAATAACCCGGCCGCGGATATCGCGGATCGGGAACATAAGGCGATTCCGAAATCGGTCATAGACCCGACCCTTGTCATTCTGGGTCAACATACCGGTGGTGAGAAGTTCGCGATCGGTTTGCTCATTGCGAAAATGCTGGCTCAGGTTGTTCCAGCCTTCGGGCGCGAAGCCAATCTGAAAGGTGCGCACCACCTCTTCCGTTAGACCGCGATCTAGAACATAGCGTTGCACCGGCTTGGAGTCGGCATGCTGGTAAAGTTGGTGGGCGAAGTATTCCGAGCAGCTGCCTAATAGATCGTGCAGAGACCTGCGTTGTTGTTGCTTTTGCTTGGCCTTGGCGCTCACTTCCTCGCGCGGTACCTCGACGCCGGCCCCGCGCGCCAGCTCCTCGATGGCCTCAACAAAGTTCATCTTGTCGTATTCTTGCAGGAACTTGAGCGCCGTGCCGGACTCACCACAGCCGAAGCAATAGTAAAATTGTTTGCTCGGATTGACCGAAAAGGAGGGGGATTTTTCGCCATGGAACGGACAGCAGGCCCAGTGGTCCTTGCCTTTTTTCTTTAACTCGATTCGATTACCAATAACTTCAAGTATATCTGTGCGGTCGAGCAACTGCTCAATAAAGTCATTGGGGATTAAACCGGCCATTAGCTCTCTCTAAACGAAGGCACATTGCGCTTGCTAAGCGGAATTCAAGACACCGTAATAACTGCGAGGCACCTTGTCAGTGCTTAGCCCAATTGGGCTTTGATCTTTTGGCTGAGTTGGCCCATGTCAGCTCGACCCTGGGTTTGGGGCTTGAGAATGGCCATTACCTTGCCCATGTCGGCCATGGACGCAGCACCTGTTGTTGCTATAGCAGCATCAATAAGGCCGTTAATCTCTACTTCTGTCAACGCCGCGGGGAGAAAAGCTTTAATCACCTCCAGTTCATTGTGTTCGATCGCGGCAAGATCTTCGCGTCCGGCATCTTTAAATTGTGCCATGGAATCGCGTCGTTGTTTGGTCATTTTGTCCAGTACGGCCAAAACTCGCTGGTCATCTACTTCAATACGTTCGTCTACTTCAATGCGTTTGAGCTCGGCCAAGATTAGGCGAATCGCACTCAGGCGAGGCTTATCTTTAGCGCGCATGGCGTCTTTCATAGCTTCGGTCAGACGGTGCTTAAGCTCGAACATTGCAGTAACCCACGTGTTGTTTTTTTAGTAGAGGCGGTTCATGCGCTTGTTTTCACGCTGCATTTTCTTTGCATGGCGCTTAACAGCTGCTGCTTGGGCGCGTTTGCGGATCCAAGTTGGTTTTTCATAATGTTCACGACTACGGACTTCAGACAGAACACCAGCTTTTTCACAAGAACGCTTGAAGCGACGTAGAGCGACATCAAAGGGTTCGTTATCTTTAACTTTAACGTGTGGCATTTACTCTTCCTAACAAAGGGTGGGTGATTCGAAATACCGTCTTTTCAGAGGTTTTTCGAGGCGCGTAATTGTACTTAGCGCAGCCGTCAGTAGCAAGTACTTCGTGTCACTTGGATCTCGGTGAAAGTTTTGCTCTAGCCTCGCGCTGCTATGGCGGGTGGGCCTGATAGGCGTTAAACTTGCCGCCTTTTGGGTAGTCGGGTATTGGCATGCGGGTTTTGGGGATTGAATCCTCCTGTGATGAAACAGGGGTAGCACTGTACGACAGTGAGCGGGGTCTACTGGCGCATCAACTGTATAGTCAGGTCAAGATGCACGCCGAATTTGGGGGCGTGGTCCCTGAATTGGCCTCTAGAGACCATATTCGTACCCTCTTGCCCCTGATTCAGGCGACCTTTGCCGAGGCCGAGTTGCCGCTCGGCCAGGTTGACGGGGTCGCTTTTACCGCCGGTCCGGGCCTGATTGGCGCGCTGATGGTTGGCGCTGCGACCGCTCGGTCGCTGGCCTTTGGCTGGGGTGTACCCGCCCTCGGCGTGCATCATATGGAAGGCCATCTGTTGGCCCCAATGTTGGAAACCAATCCGCCGGCCTATCCCTTTGTTGCCCTGTTGGTCAGTGGCGGCCATACCTTGCTGGTTGATGTTAAGGCGCCCGGTGCCTACAGTATCCTAGGGGAATCCTTGGACGATGCGGCCGGTGAAGCATTCGATAAGACGGCCAAGATGATGGGTCTGCCCTATCCGGGTGGGCCCTTGCTCAGTCAAATAGCCGAACAGGGTCGAACCGGGGTGTTTCGCTTTCCGCGTCCGATGATCGACCGACCCGGTATGGACTTTAGTTTTTCAGGCCTTAAAACCTCAGTTAGGCTGCAAATTGCCAAGCACAGCGTCGATGGCGTTGTTCCCGACGCGACGCGAGCTGATATTGCCTGTGCCTTTCAGGAGGCCGTGGTCGAGACGTTGGCCGTTAAGTGTCGGCGTGCCCTGCAGCACACCGGCTATAGACGGCTGGTGATCGCCGGCGGCGTCAGTGCCAACAAGCAATTGCGTTTGGGCTTGGCGAAGATGGCTGAAAAGGAACGCAGTGAATTGTTTTTCCCTCGGCCGGAATTTTGTACCGATAATGGTGCGATGATCGCCTATGCTGGATGGTTGCGGCTCAGGGCCGGGCAAGGCTCTGACCTCTCGCTAGACATTCGGCCGCGCTGGCCACTTGATACCTTGGAGCCCATATAATGTCTGATAGTGTGTACGTTACCGGATTGCGCTTGGAAACCCTCATCGGCGTCTATGCTTTTGAACGGGTCGAACGCCAGCTGTTGTTCATTGATTTGGAGCTGGATTTTGATTGCCATCGCGCCGGTCAGTCAGATGACCTGCGCCATGCACTCGACTACGACCGACTCTTCAAGACCCTCCGAAGCTGGGCTTTGGCGCAAGATTTTCAGTTGCTCGAAGCCTTTGGGGAAGCCCTATGCGTATTGGTACATGAGCAGTTTGCGATCGCCCGGATACAATTGCAGATCAATAAGCCCGCCGCGGTAACCGAGTGCAGCGCGGTGGGCATTAAAATGGAGCGGCGTTTTTAATGACCACAACCTCGATCCAGCTTGCCCTGAGTTTGGGCAGTAATATTAATCGCTATCGCCGCATCGGCGCTGGTATAGCCGCGCTGCGACAGCATTTCGGTCCGTTGATCTGCTCGCCCGTCTATGAGAGCGCCGCGGTGGGCTTTGACGGCAGTGCCTTTCTTAATCTGATCGTGTTAGTGCAGTCGAGCGCCTCCCTAGCCGACGTTAATCTGATTCTGAAACGGATCGAGGACGACAACGGGCGGGATCGTAGTGGTCCAAAATTCGGTTCTCGAACCCTAGACATCGATGTCGTGACCTATGGTGATTTCTCTGGGCTAATGGAGGGGATCGAATTACCGAGACCTGAATTGTTCAAGAATGCCTTCGTATTACTGCCCTTGGTCGATCTGGTGCCTCAGCAGCAGGTGCCCGGCTTAGAGCAGACCTTTAGTGAGTTATGGCTCAGTCAGGGTGCTCGGGGTCAACAGCTAACCCAGGTGCCCTTCGACTTTGAGCGCTAAGCCGAGTTACTTCAGTCGTGCCATCACCATCGCTCGATTAGGACTTGAGTCGTGCCAGCGCGCGCTCGATCAGCGGGCGAACAGACTCTACGATAATGGGCTGACCTGCTTTGGTCGGATGCAGACCATCGGCCTGCATTAGGTCGGGGTATTGGGCGACATTGTCCAGTATGAACGGCAAATAGAGCAAATCATGGATCTGGGCCAGTTCGGCAAAACTATTGAAGAACGGCTCGGTATAGCGCTTGCCGAAGTTGGGCGGCAATCTAATCCCCAACAATATCACCTCAATGCCCTGGTCCTGTGCGAGGGTGATCATTTTTTGCAAATTGTCGTACATCTGATCGATAGGGTAGCCTCGTAAACCATCGTTGGCACCGAGCTCAACCATGAGAATGTCAGGCTGAAATTTGTCCAGCAGGGCCGGCAGGCGATCCAAGCCGCCCTTTGATGTTTCACCGCTGATGCTGGTATTGATCACCCGATACTCATCGCCCAACGCCTGGCCGACCAAGCTCACCCAGCTTTCTTCGGGCAAGATGCCATAACCAGCCGATAGGCTGTCGCCATGGACCATAAGAGTCGCGGCCTGAGTAAAGGAAACAGAAAGAGCGAGCATTTTGGCCATTAAGCCCCACTTCAGGAGCTTAGTTACCGTTAACAACAATTTTGGAATGAATTTTATCATGACGACCCAGACTAGTTTGATGATACAGACCCGACAGCTTAAACAGGAAGTACCCGGCCGTGAAGAGCCATTGGTTATATTAAAGGGTATAGATATGGAAATTTACGCCGGTGAGACGGTCGCGATAGTGGGCGTGTCGGGCTCAGGCAAATCCACCCTGTTAGGCATGTTGGCTGGCCTGGACACCCCGAGCAGCGGTCATGTCGAGATTGCCGGTCGCGACCTGACGGCCATGGACGAGGAGTCCCGGGCGCTCTTGCGCGGCGAGATGGTTGGCTTCGTATTCCAAAATTTTCAGCTCTTGCCCAGCTTGACGGCGCTGGAAAATGTCATGCTGCCGCTAGAGGTGCGCGGCGATATCAACGCTGAGCCTCAGGCCAACGACTGGTTGGATCGGGTCGGGCTGAGCGATCGTTCCCATCATTACCCCCAGCAACTCAGCGGCGGTGAACAGCAGCGTGTGGCGGTAGCCCGTGCTTTCGCCAGCAATGCCCCGATCCTCTTTGCCGATGAGCCGACGGGCAATCTCGACACGGTTACCGGGGAAAAGGTCGCCGATATGCTATTTGCGCTAAATCAGGAGCAGGGCACCACCTTGGTGCTCGTGACCCATGACGAAAGGTTGGCGGCGCGCTGTCAGCGTCAGTTGCGCATGCATGGCGGTGAGTTGGTCGAGGTACCACAATGACGTCGGCGGCCCCGCGCGGATCTCTGGCCCGTTTGGCAATGAAGTTACTGTGGCGTGATTGGCGTAGTGGTGAGCTGAATATTTTGACCGCGGCGCTATTGGTGGCGGTGACCACGGTGACCGGCATTGGCCTATTCACCGACCGAATCAGCAACTCTATACTGGACGAGGCCGGCTCCTTGCTAGCGGCCGATGCACAGATACGCGGCTCCCAGCCGTTACCGGAAATTTGGCTCGAACAAGCCATTGCGGCCGGATTGGAAACAGCTCAGGTCACCACCTTTCAAGCCATGGTCTTCGGCCCAGGCCGTTCGGCCGAATTGGCCTCGGTCAAGGCCGTCTCGCAAGCTTATCCCTTGAAAGGTGAGCTGGAGGTTAGTACTGAACCTTATGGCTTAATCGAAAAGACCCAGGTCGGACCTCAACCCTCGGAGGCCTGGGTCAATTCGCGTCTGTTGGCCGCACTTGGGATGAAGGTAGGCGATACCATCGGGGTCGGTGATGGGGACTTTACCATTGCCAAGGTCGTGATTGCCGAACCGGATAATGCCGGCGGTGACTTTGGCCTTAACCCGCGCGTGATGATCAATGCCGCCGATATCGGGCAGACGGGCGCGGTGCAACTCGGCAGTCGGGTTGGGTATCGGCTGTTATTGGCCGGTGATGTCGAACCTTATCGGCTCGAGTGGCTCAAGCAAAAAGGCGAGCATCACCGCTGGCGCAGTGTGTCCGATGCCAATGAGCGGATCACCGCAACGTTAGAGCGTGCCGAGAGCTTTTTGCTCCTGGCCGGTTCATTAGGCGTGATCCTGGGTGGCGTCGCATTGGCCTTGGCGTCAAAGCGTTACGCCACACGGCAGCTTAGTCATGTTGCGCTGTTAAAGACGGTCGGCGTTACGCCCAATGGCATCGCATTGCTCTATGCCGGTAGTTTGGTGGTCTTGGGCTTAGTCGCGGTATTGGTCGGTTTGTTTCTCGGCTGGGTGTTGCATTGGGCGTTTCTGGAGTTATTTGCCGGCCTATTGCCACGCGAGTTGGTTGCCGCTACCAGTCAACCCCTGTGGATTGGTTTTATCACCGGTCTAGTCTGTTTGCTTGCCTTCGCCTTTCCGCCTGTTTGGGTGCTGCGACTCACGCCACCGGCACGGGTTTTTAACTCCAATGTCGCTGGTGGCACCATCAATACGGCGCGCACCACCACGATCGGGGTGGTGGCGGTCATTGGACTGGTGTATTTTTACTCCAACAGCCTGCTGATCACCGGTGCCCTGATGGCCGCCGGGGCGGTGGCGATTATCGGGGTCACGCTCTTGGCTGGCCTGATGATTCGCCTAGCCCGAGCCTCGGGATCACGTCTGGGTACGACCTGGCGTCTGGGCCTGGCTAGTCTGCAGCGCAATGGCAGCCAAAACAGTTTCCAGATAATGATCTTCGCCATGGCGTTGATGTTGTTGTTTATTCTTACTCTGTTGCGCACCAGCTTATTGACCGAATGGCAACAGCAGCTCCCCGAGGGCACACCGAATCATTTTGCGTTCAATATATTTGAGCAGGAAAAAACTGGCCTGGAAGCACTGCTCGCCGAACGCAAAATACCGGCCACGCCCTTTTATCCGATGATGCGTGGCCGTCTGGTGAAGGTCGATGGCGAGCCGATTCAAGACCGCTTGGCACGCTTGGAGCCAGAGGGTGATGACTTCCGCCGGGAGTTAAATGTCACCTGGAGTTCAGTCTTGGCCGATGATAACGAGGTGGTCGAGGGTGACTGGTTCGATGCCGCCGACGCCGATCAGCCCTATGTCTCCATTGAGGCCGACTTCGCCAAAGCACTGGCGGTGTCCGTTGGCGACACGGTGGAGTTTTCCTTCGGTGGCCAGAGCGTAGAATCGGTGGTCGACAATATTCGCACCGTGCAATGGGACAGCCTGGCACCGAACTTTTATGTCATCTTTAGTGGTCCGATCTTGTCCGGCAGCGGTGCGGCCTATCTGACTAGCTTCTTCCTGACCCCGGAGCAAAAACCCTTACTGACCGATATATTGGCGGCTTATCCGACCATCTCGCTTATCGAGGTCGATGCGATCCTGAAGCGGATCCAGTCGATTGTTGGCCAGGTCACCTTGGCTATCGAATTCATTCTCGGCCTAGTACTGGTGGCCGGCCTGATTGTACTGATAGCCAGTGTTCAAGCTACCTTGGACAGTCGCCTGCAGGAAAGCGCTATCTTACGTACTCTGGGGGCCCGTGCCCGATTAGTGCGTGGCGCCTTGGCGATTGAATTTTTCACCCTAGGGGGCGTGGCCGGCCTATTGGCCGCGCTGGGCAGCGAAATAGCACTCTATTTTCTGCAGACGGAACTGCTTAATATGGCATTTTCTGTCCATTGGCCTATTTTTATTCTGGGTCCTGTTGTGGGTGCGAGCCTGATTGGCTTGGTCGGCTTGCTGTCGACCCGAAAGGTGGTCCGGGTACCGCCCTTGATGGTGTTGCGCCAGCTTTAGAGCAACAGGGGGCTGGGTCTGCAGGCCCATAGTAAGATCCTATCGTGATCATAGGTACAGTGATGGCGTAAGGTTTGAGGTTTTAGGCTAAAGTACTGCGAGTAGGTTTGGCTGAGTCGTTTAACTGTCTCGCCTGGCCAGCGCAGCATTGCATAACTGAACGTTTAAATGGAGAAAGACAATGAGTGTATTACTAGGCCGCAAGGCACCAGAATTTATCGCCCCAGCGGTACTCGGCAATGGCGAAATAGTCGGTGATTTTGATTTTGCCGCAACGACCAAAGGCAAGTACGCCTTGGTGTTCTTTTACCCGCTCGATTTTACCTTTGTTTGCCCGTCTGAGCTGATCGCATTGGATCATCGCATGGCGAAGCTGACCGAACTGGGTGTCGAGGTTATGGCTGTTTCCGTGGATTCACATTTCACTCACAACGCTTGGCGCAATACGCCGATTAACGACGGCGGCATCGGCCCGGTTAAGTACACCATGGTTGGCGATATGAGCCATGACATCTGCAAGGCGTATGGCGTTGAATCCATTGGTGGTGACAGCTACTACCCCGCCGGCGTCGCCTTCCGCGCGTCCTTTGTCATTGATAAGTCAGGTGTTGTGCGCGCACAGCATATGAACGATGAGCCGATTGGCCGTAACATTGATGAGTTGGTGCGGGTTGTTGAAGCGTTGCAATTCTTCGAAGAGAATGGTCACGTCTGTCCTGCCGGCTGGCAAAAGGGTGACGAGGGTATGATCAATACCCCTACTGGCGTAGCCGATTACTTGGCGGGTAACTCCGACAAGCTATAAATCTCGTAGCTTGTGCCAATCAGCCCGCCTAGGCGGGCTTTTTTGTGTCCTTTGATCCTGCCCTCAGCTCAGAATAATGCGCCCGGCGTCGATGGTAAAGGCCAATGCGGTCAGCTGGTCGCCCTGGCACGGTCCTGCCAAGCAATGGCCGGTATCGATGGCAAAGAGGGCACCATGGGTTGAACATTGAATAAGTGACCCGTCGGCATCAAGAAATTCGTTCTCTCGAAACTCGAGATTCACCCCCAGATGCGGGCATTCATTTTGATAGACATATATCTCATTGTCGTATTTTATCGCAAAAACGGGTCCACGATGGCTCAAAAAACCGCGCGAACTGCCCTCGTTTAGATCGCTTAGTGCACATAGGTCGGTCATGTTAGGTCTTTCCCCAATTTATTTATTAGTCTGGACAAGGGTCTGTGCCTGTTTGCGTAACAGCTCGTCTCGCTCGGTAAGGCGTTCCAGTTCCCAAATTTCTAAGCGCGAACCGTCACGCAGAGTGACATCACGGACGATCGATGCCTCGACTTGCGCGTTTACGTCCGGATGTTGCAGGATCGGTTCGGCCATCAACACCTGATCGATCGGTTGCAGTGCTTCAATTTGTGCCAGCCAAGCATCGGCATCGCCGGTTACCAGCGGCAAGGGGATGCCGTGCTTGTGGGTTTTGCTAATAAAGGCGGGTCCGGCACTGACCGCTATGCCGAATACCGGGCTGAGTCGAGTGTGACTCTGGCGAATAAGCGGCAAGGCTAGGTGCAGCACCCGCGCGGCGCAGACAGCGTCCAATGCATACTGCTCGCCATTGTTGATACCAAAGACCAGTGAAAAGCCATCGGGCAATAAAATGCCCTTATAAAGCTGGCCGATGCGAATCATCAGAGACTCATAGTCACTCCATATAAGTTGCAATTCCTGCGCACTGTAAACCCGCATTAGGGCTTGCCAGTTTTGACAGCGGATTGCGACCAGGGCGACATCACCATAGCGGCCCTCATCCCCGACCAACTCAATCTGTTCCAGCAGCCGTTCGGTGTCACTGCTGCCATAGCGTTGGCCGAGGTGCTTCATCAGCTGACCCTGTTGGTTTAGCGGCTCGCCGAGAATGGCCATTAGTTTGGTCAGTTGCTGTTCGGGGGAGCCCTCTAATTGCCGGTGGACGCTGGGGAATTGGCCGGCCAGCTGCTCACGGATGAGTTGCCAACCGGCCTGATGGCGCGTGGAGCGCCAAAAAATAAAGCCGCCTAGGCCGATCAAGCTGGTTAAATTAAAAAACAACCAACTGCTAATGGTTTGCTGACGCCATTGCTGAATAGGGGTCTCATCGATAACTAACTCGGCATAACCGAGTATGTCTGCGCTAAAATCAATGGGCTGGCGAAACGAGCGACCCTGATCGGGCGCATTCTTGGCCAGGGCGTTGAGTCGGATGCTGTCGTCCACACTGGTCACCGTCGCAGAGATGATCAGCCCGGTCTCGGTAAAATGGTTTAGAATATTACTTAGCGCGGCACGATTGCCACTGTTCAGTGCCGCGGTAGCGTCAAAGGCTAGGCTACGCACTAGGCTGGCGCCCTGTTGGTCAGTCGCCTTGTTGAGGCTGGCCAAGGCCGGACTGTACCAAAAAAGCAGTAACAACAGGTTCAGCAACGCGAGCATTCCAAGTGCAAAGGCCGTTAAGGGCTGAGCAATCCATTTTAGATTAGGCATAAGGTGTAATTAATAAACTCAGTCTATACAATAGCGCCTACCGAATTGGAGACCTTTGTGTCTCCATTCTAATGCGCTTGGGTCGAAAAATCATAGCCTTGCGACTCAAAGTTCGCTCAAAGCGCTTTTTAATCGGTTTTCGGGTCGCAGTGCGGGCCCAACCGGCAATAGTTTACCTTAAGGATTTAGCATGAACGACACAGTCACACAATTAACAGAGCAACTCAACGCCCTTAAAAAAGGTCTGTTTTTAATGAGCCCGCGCGATCGCGTTCGCGCCCTGTCAACTCATGAAACCGATGATTTGATTCATGAGCTGCAAGATACTGCCGACAAGGCCCTAAAAACGCTGGAAGGTTTAACAGGCTAAGCCTCATCCGGAGTATATCTTGAGCACAATTTTAATGTTAAAGGTCAGTGGTCAAGATCAAATCGGTCTGACGGCTGCTCTGAGCCAGATACTGGCCGAAGCGGGTGTGACCTTGCTGGATATCGGCCAATCGGTGATCCATGATCAGGTATCCCTCGGCATGTTAGTGCAGTTGCCCGAGGCGTCTGACACCGCGCATATGCTGAAAGAATTGCTCTACCAAGCGCATGAGCAGGATCTCCACGTTCGCTTCACCCCGGTTAGTGATGAAGCCTATGCGCATTGGGTCGGTCAGCAGGGCAAAGACCGTTTTGTCCTGACCATCCTGGCACGGCGCATGACGGCCGAACATCTGGCCCATGTTTCTCGAGCGGTATCGGAACAGGGCTTGAATATCCAAGATATTGCCCGTCTGACGGGTCGAGTCGGTCTGCACAGCAGTACCGCCAATGATAAGGCCTGCATTGAGCTCACACTGCAAGGTAAGCCCAACAGTCCGGAGCAGTTACGCCAGCGCTTCTTGCACATCAGTTCGGAACTTGATGTCGACGTGGCTTTCCAGGTCGATTCGGTTTATCGCCGTAATCGCCGCTTGGTTTGTTTCGATATGGACTCCACGCTGATCGAAGCAGAAGTGATCGATGAGCTGGCCAAGGCCGCGGGCGTCGGTGCGCAGGTGGCAAAGATAACCGAGGCAGCAATGCAGGGTGAAATCGATTTTCAACAGAGTTTTCGCCAACGCATGGCGCTGCTCAAGGGCTTGGATGAATCGGTGTTGGCCGACATCGCCGCCCAGTTGCCGATTACCGAAGGCGCCGAACGCTTGATGAAAACCCTGAAAGCCTATGGCTTCAAGACCGCCATCCTATCCGGCGGCTTTACCTATTTCGGGCATTACCTGCAAAAAAAGCTCGGCATAGACTTTGTCTTCGCCAATCATTTAGATATTCAGGATGGCAAGCTAACAGGTGAGGTTGTCGGTGATATCGTCGATGGCGCCATGAAGGCGCGACTGTTAAAACAATTGGCCGAGCAAGAAGGTATTCAGTTGGAGCAAACCATCGCCGTCGGTGATGGTGCCAACGATTTACCGATGCTATCGGAGGCCGGTTTGGGCATCGCATTTCGCGCCAAGCCGATGGTCAAGGAAAACGCCCGACATGCTATTTCAACCCTTGGATTAGACGGCGTGTTGTATTTTCTGGGCTTTAGAGATCAGGAAATTCACTCCTGAGGTCCGACCCTAGCCAGCCATATAGGTGGCAGGCCAGGGCGCTCGTACTAGGTTGATCGTACTAAATTGTTCGTACTAGGTAGTTCGTACTAAATTGTTCGTACTAGGTAGTTTGTACTAGGTCGCGTCATCATCCTCATCTGAGTCAAAACTGTAGTCCATATCATCCAATGGCGCTTGCAGGTAGTAACCTTGGATATAGTTAACGCCCAACTCCCACAGGGCCGCGAGTATTTCGGAATGTTCAATTTTGGGCACGATCGAGTTGATATCGTGTTTATGGATTTCGGCAAACAGGTCGGCCAATTCCTCTGACGCTTGGCCCTTAGCGACCAGTTCGGTGACTAGGTTGTCGTGGATTCGGGCATAGCTAATATCGAGATGCTGGGTCAGTGCGAAGCCATTTTCGGCCAGACCAAATTGATTAACCGATAATTGACATTTTAGCAGCCCCAGCCCCTTACTGAAGGCCTTTGCTGCTTTGAGATAACGATGCGCGACATTTTCCGTGATTTGGAAACAGATGCCGTCACCGGGCAGCTTACTATTGCGTAGCTGGCTGTTGACCCAGGGTAGGAAGGTGGGGTCCTGGATCGAGGCGGCGGTCAAATGAATCATCAGCTGGGTATCGTGACCGCGTTTATGATGTTCGGAGAGTGCCGTGATGCTGCGCGCCACCACCCAACGGTCGAGTTTTCCGCTCAACTCGCTATTTTCGATTGAAGGCAAGAAGTCATCGGGCACTATTTCACTGCCATCCTTATCCTGCAGGCGCACGAGGATGTCATAGTGTTCTCTATTATCCCCGCGTAGACTCATGATCGGCTGAAACTGGATGCGCATCTTATCGTGGTCGAGCGCATGCTCCAGCTTGGCGAGAATGGAGTTGTCGGCGAGGTTGGCGATGTCCGACTTATCGAAGTAAGCCTGAGTCTTGTGTTGTTTGACCGCGCTATTGTAAGCCTGGTCGGCCTGTACCAAGGCTTCATTGCCAGCCTTGCCGGCCTCATCCATATGGGCGAAGCCGCATATCAGGCTAACCGTTAGGGTCTTGCCGTCGACCTCAAACAGGTGCTCGGCAATGGCTTTTTGGACAACCTGCCAATAGTGTTGAATTGCTTCGAGGTCAGACGTGGGCGCGATCATGGCAAACATGTCATCGGAGTAGCGCGCAAAAACACCGCCCGGGAGCGCTTTAGCGCGCAACTGTTCGGCGAGCTGTTCGAGCAAGAGGTCGGTACCGGCAATGCCGACCGTGGTTTTAATGTCCGCGAAGTTGGCAATACCGATGTGCACGACGATCTGGCGTTTAGCCTGGGTCAGCACCTGCTCATAGGCTTTATCCAGCTGTTCGTTAAAGTATGATTTATTGAATAGGCCGGTTATCGGGTCTTGGGAACTGATCTCGCGGATTTTTTCTTCCAGCGCTTCATTGCTGGATTCCTGTTTGCGAATGATTATTTGCGTGCACCGCTCGCCTTCATAACTGGCCGCGGAAAAGGCCATATGAATATCGAACGCTGACCCATCCGCGTGCAAGCCAATGCTGTTGAGATGCTGAAGCTTGCCATCTTTAAAGCCCTTGAGTGCCTCACGGAGCTCGTTAACCGCGCTGGATGTGACCAGATCCATAATGGGAGTGCATTGTAAGTCTTCGATATCCAGATAGCCGAACAATTCCATGTAGTTGGGGTTGGCATAGATGTGCATCCCCTCATGGACGTAGCTGATGGCATCGACGGAGCTTTCCAAGAGCAGCTGACACCGTTTCTCCGTCTCACGCAGACTCACACTCTGCGAGCGCAGATCGCGGCGCGCTTTGAGCGAGGCGACCTCTCTTTTGACCGCCTGCGCCAGATGTTGAAGCGAGCTTTCCACGACAACGTCGGCCATGCCCATATCGAGCGCGCTGGCAATGATATCGTCATTATAGGCCTCAATAAGTCCAATCATCGGGATGTCCATGCCATCGCGCTGAATGGCGGCGACCGCTTCGGTTGCATCGATGGTCGCGGTATTGAGTTTTGCGAGCATCAGATCCCAGGTTTGCTCCTCGATAACCTTATTTAACTCCTCCAGTGAGGCGATAAAGTGACTTCGCACCGCCTGGCCGGAATTTCGGATGGCATTGGTGACCGGCTCGGCTTCATTCTGAGTATCATGGATCAGTAAAATTCGAATCGCTCGGCTGGAACTGGTACTCATATAATCAAACACTCGGCGTTGGAATGGAGAGTTACAGGTTAAAGCATAGTAACAAAAGGTGGATTTTTCACCGTAACCCGTCTTGAATAAAAATTCTGTTAGCAAGTTCGCTTTTTGGACAATTCTTTTTAGCAAGTCGATCCGAGGGGTGTTCGGGACTAGAGTTGGCGCCAAAGGGATGCAAAATGGTCGCGCTCATCGACGTCGGTTTTTTGTTGTAACGGGCCGCTTCGCTGCGCGATAGCGCGGATATGAAACTGGCCGATAATACCGGTGGTCAATACCCGCTTAGTCAGTTGAAATGTTTCTTGATGGCCCCCTCGATTGACGGACACCTTATTGCCCACCTCGAACGCTAGGCGCGGCGTTAATATGGACGCTTCCTGACCAATGGCGGTTATTTCAGGGATATACAGGGCGCGCACATAGTCGCCATGCGGGCCGGTTTTGGGTAACTGGCGAATGCCACAGGGCTGACTGTTTGGTGCCAGTAATTCAACGCCCATTTGCGTGCCGAACCGGGTGCCTTGGCGAATCCAGCGGACTAATCCCAGATTCCAATGCTGAAGATCCTCCTCCTTAAGCGCGACGACTTCACCGGTCTGAAGACTATTCGCCGGCTTTTCGCGCCATTGCAGGCAGTAGCCGCGCGAGCTGACATTAACCAACCGCCCGCCATATGCAGGTTGAGTTTCTGGTTGCTTGCTAGTGAACTCGGTGCCCTCATCTTGGCTCATTTTGTCGGCGCCATCGGCATCGAATGAATGCCCCCAGACATCTCGCTGCGCCCGGATTGATTGGGTATCACAGGCGTGAAATTGGTTGCGCTCGACGCTAGCAAAGGGCGTCTGGCTCTGGCGTGATGAGCCATAGAGTGCGGCATGGAAGCCGACGCCACCGGCTATGTGAAAATGCGTCGCGGTCAAACCGACGGCCATGGACAGTTCGCCACCTGTCGCCGTGCGCGAAAAACTGCGCTGCTTCATGCCGCCCCAGAAATGAATTAGGTGTGCTAACAGGCTTAGATTAAAGTCAGCCGCCACCGCCATCAGTCCCTGGCCCTGATTAGTTGACGAGAGAGTTTTGTGATCGTGGTGGAGTAACCGCACCAGCGGCAGCACAT
>Ga0209304_1000321_pt1 | contig 33320 bp, 30 predicted proteins | sample COGITO_mtgs_1004_4_FD_184789 | JGI IMG/M metagenome (GOLD analysis project Ga0209304, IMG submission 184789) | Pelagic marine microbial communities from North Sea - COGITO_mtgs_100423 (SPAdes) (version 2) | ecosystem: Environmental > Aquatic > Marine > Epipelagic ...
GGGCCGGACAATCTAGCCTCGCGAATTTCTCTGCTGAGGTCTGGAATTACCATTCGAATTTCCGCGACTCTGGCCGCCAGGCTTTGCGTTCCGGTTACCAGTAGAGCTTCTTCCGTAGGGGCTATTTGGTCGATTTCCATCTGAGCGGCTATCTGAACGGGAGTCTGAACGGGAGTCTGAACGGCTATCTGAACGGTTTTCTCGATTGCCTTCACGAGAGCCTTCTCGACTGCCATCCCGGCCGCCGTTCTTTTTCTTGGCGCCCGCCTTGGGTCCATGAGAATAGGTATTTGTGCGCTTGGCATTTGGATTATGTCTGCTGTTACCTCTGCCATCAGTTTCACTATTCAGAGGTTTTCTTGGCTTTTTCGCACGTACCGGACGACTTAAAGTAGTCTCTGGCACATCGTGCGCAGGCTCAAACCCATCCATCACTTCGCGAGGCAACAGTTTCTGAGTCAAACGCTCAATATCCGAGAGCAGATCCACTTCATCGGCACTGACCAGCGAGATTGCCTTACCTGTAGCGCCGGCACGACCGGTGCGGCCGATACGGTGAACATAGTCTTCGGCAACATTTGGCAGATCAAAATTCACCACCTGAGGCAGCTGCTCAATATCCAGACCGCGAGCGGCGATATCAGTGGCCACCAGAATACGAATCTCACCGGCTTTAAACCCTGCCAGCGCCTTGGTACGCGCACCCTGACTTTTATTGCCGTGAATTGCCGCGGCCACTATGCCCTCGGCTTCAAGATGTTTGGTCAGCTTGTTGGCACCATGCTTGGTCTTGGTGAAGACCAGCGCCTGACTCCAGCTGTTATCGTGAATCAAGCGGGTAAGTACCCCAGCCTTTTGTTTTTTGTCCACGGTGTAAACCGATTGGGTAACCGTGGGTGCAGTTGCATTGCGTGGTGTCACTGAAATCTCAATTGGATTTTTAACCAGCCCTTTAGCCAGTCTGCGAATATCCTCGGAGAAGGTTGCCGAGAACATCAGGTTCTGACGACGCCTCGGTAACAGGCTGATAATACGCTTGATATCATGGATGAATCCCATATCCAGCATACGGTCAGCTTCGTCGAGAACCAACACTTCAAGATCGCTAAATTTAACCGCATTCTGGCTGTGTAGATCCATTAGTCGACCTGGAGTAGCGACCAAAATATCCACACCTTTGCGCAGCTTCATCATCTGCGGATTAATCTTTACACCGCCAAATACAACCGCAGACGTCAGTGACATATGCTTGCTGTAGAGCGCCACATTTTCACCCACCTGAGCAGCTAGCTCACGGGTTGGGGTGAGTATTAATGTGCGAACATGGTTGGCTTGAGCGCGACGGCCACTACTTAAAATTTCAAGTATTGGCAGAGTAAAACCAGCCGTCTTTCCGGTACCGGTTTGCGCAGCAGCCATTACATCGTGTCCACCCAGTACGGCGGGTATGGCTTTCGCCTGAATGGGAGATGGTGTCTCGTAGCCCTGCGTAGCAATGGCTTTGAGAATCGGGGCTGACAGGCCCAGTTCTTTAAAGGTCATAAGGTGTCTTTTTGTGTTTGTGCCGCTCGAAAGTGAGAGCATCTGGAGAATGGCGCGCAGCCTACAGGAATTGGGCTGTAAAAGCTATCTTATCAAGGACTTAGATAACTCGACTTACAACAATTGGTCGCTACAGAGAACTACTCTGCAACAAATTTCATCGAGATGGAATTAACGCAGTGACGGATATTATTTGCCGTCAGACCCTCCCCTTCGAACACATGTCCCAAGTGACCATCGCAGCTAGCACAGACAATCTCTACTCGCCGACCATCGGCATCGGGCTCACGCACAACCGCACCGGCAATCTCATCATCAAAACTGGGCCAGCCACAGTGGGATAGAAACTTGTGCTCTGAGTGATACAGAGGTGCATCACACTGTTTACACAGATACAGGCCGCCGTCGGTTGTATTTGTATATTCGCCGGTAAAGGGTGCCTCGGTACCCTTAGCCTGGATAACATATCTTTCTTCGGGGGTTAGCTGATTCAATTTAACACTCATAGACTGCCTCTAATTTAACCTTGCACCAATAACCAGAGATCGTCCATACCACCTTGGACAATCGCCAGTTGTTTAAGGGTTTCAATTTCATAGGGCAGATTAGTCGATCTTAGATCGCTTTGATAGAGGCGGATATAGTCCAGCGCCGGGTGCCCCATGGCGGCATATTCCCAGTCCAACAATATCAGCCCATCGGCTGTGACAAGAATATTTTCCGCCACCAAATCATGATGAGAGATAACCGCTTTCCAGTCGCTATTATCGATTGCTCTGGCGGCTGATAAAATTGTCTCAAATAGAGCACCGTCAACTAAAGCACCGTCAACCAGACTTTGGTCCAGCTGGCTCTGATCTAGCTGGCTGATATAGGCCGAGCAGTAATCAACATAATTGCGCGGCGGCAGATCAAGCACAGCGATAGACTGGATCTGCTCAAGCATTGCATTTACTGCGCGGCGATTGATATCCGCAGCGAGATCAGCCTGAGTCCACTGGCGGCCTTCGCAATAATCGCTCACTAACACCTGATCACTGCTGAAGAACAGCTTGGGGACATAGCCTGTGGGTTGCAACCGCTGAAGAATTTTCCGTTCTCTATCGCGATCAATCCCCAGATCTTCACTATTAGCTGCATTAACTCTGACTACTGCACGAAAAGCATCACTGGCAACAAGAAAAGAACGGTTGGTTTTACCACCCAACAGCTCACGCAACACCTGAGGCTGACTAGCAATAGCCCCCTTCTCCGTCTGCCACGCCTGCCAGTTAGATAGGGTTTGGTGAAGAGTTTGATGTAGAGTTTGCTGCGCTTTGCTCACGATATTTTTTTGTCCAGAGAATGTAACCAGCTATTGCGAGAACAATATACAGCACAAATAGCCCAGCGGTTTGGTAGAGCCCTCGATCCAGATAGAGGAAAATCGACACAAAGTCTATCACCACCCAGTACAGCCAGTTTTCAATAATCTTGCGCGCCACCATCAGCGTTGCAATCACGCTGGCCCAGGTGGTAAAAGAATCCAGATAGGGCAATCTTGCCTCTGTATTTTCAGTTAGCAGATAACCTGAAATAACCGTGGCTATAAGAACCCCCACAATAACAAGACTGTGGTTCAACAGCGACCAGCGTGTTATCTCAAGCCCGCCTTGATCCTGGCCGCCACGCTGCCACTGATACCAGCCGTAAATCGCCATCAGCATATAATAGATATTCAGTGCCGACTCCATATACAGGCTGACATCGCCAAAAATCCATACATAGATCGCCGTGCTGAAAAACGCGCAGTACCAACAGAGGCTGTTTTCTTTCATGGCGAAAAGCAGGTAGGCGATAGATAACACTACCGCCAAAGTCTCAAGATTAACCCAATCAAACATACCTTTTGTGCCTCACTTATAACGCCTCGTAACCGGGAATGATTTTCGCCACATAGATCGCCATATTGAACTCTCTATAACAGGCGGCAATGGTATCCTGAACCGCCTTCATACAGTGTTCATACTCACCCTGTACTACCGTGCTGGTGGGAAATGTAGTGATTTTTAGATTCTCAAATTTGTTGATCTTTTCAATAAATCCATTGATGGGAGGAATAAAATCCTCCCGGTTTGGATACATACTGATATCGATAGTCACCTGCATGTTAAAACTCCTTTTTATGCTGCCGTTTTAGAAATCATATTTTCCGCTAAGGCCAACCATTCGTGGCTCACCATACTGATAATAAGCTTCAGTTTCATAAAATTTGCGCGGGTCATTACCAAAGCCGCCAAAGCCTCGCACAATGACATCCTCATCCGTTAAGTTGCGACCCCACAGTGATAGCTGCCAATCCCCTAGGCTGTAGATCATGCTGGCATTTAATAGCCGATAGGATTCGCTCTGCTCATTATGGCTTGAAGAGAGGTAAAACTTATCTTTACCCTCTATATCAAGGGTTAAGGCTAGATCCTGATGAACCTGATAAGTCGTGCCCAGGGCAAATTGGTAGTTGGGCGCATGAGCCTGCTGACGGCTATCGAGGTCTTCAGAGAGAGGGGTATCGTACTCGGTTTCCAACCAACCTAGGCTGGCAAATACTGTCAGTGCTTCGCTGGCAAACCAGTTCAACTCAACCTCAAGCCCATAGTTACTGCCGTTGGCTGAATTGCCAAAATAGTCAGTAAAATCAGAGGCCTCACTATCTACTCTTGACTGAACCAACGACTGCTTAATCTGAATATCATCTCGCATCTGGTAAAAGACAGCGATCTGAGCCTGTAGCTGATCATCTAGCCATAAACCTTTAACACCAGTTTCAAGATTCCACATTATTTCGGTATCAAACTCACGATCTTCAGCGCTTAAAGCGGGGTCACTATTTACACCACCAGCTTTGTAGCCACGAGAAATCAAACCGTAGATCATAGTCTTATCAGTGCGCTGATAATTAAGCGCAATACGACCACCCCAAAGACTCTCATCAGCATCGTGAGCGACAGCTTCACTGTCCAAATAATCTGCTCTACGAGCTTCAAAACGTAGACCTGAGGTCAGGGTCAATGTGTCAGAAAGCTGGGTATCAAGCTGTCCATAAATAGCCTGGTTGCTAGTATTGAAGTCGCTAGTGAAATCACCAGAGGCGTAGGTATATTGGCGCAACAGCTGCTCGTCTTGATCACGCCAGTAGATGCCAGCTACCCAATCACTGCTGTCATTTAAAATTCTACCGCCCTCTGAAGAGACAAGCTTTATATCCACCGTGGCGTTTTTACGCTCACGAATATAGTTATCCACCGAGTTGTACTCCCAGCCTTCACATGGCTGGCCTGCACAGATCTCTGGGAATGCCCAATCCTCATCGTAGCCATACTCGAGATTATTATCGGCAAAGCTAACCAGACCTACTAAACCAAAGTTATCACTGGCTCGCCAGTTGCTCTCGACGGCAAAAGCCGTGGATTCATGTCGATCATGGCCGGGAGTATCAGATAGAGTGCGACGGGTATTATCCAGAGAAAAAGCGTCGTACCCGTTGTCAGCATTAACATGAAACAACGTCAGTTTCAGCGCTAAATCTTCACTAGCCTGCCAGTCGAAAATTGAGCGCAGGCTGAGCTCATCAACATTATCAGTGTCGTCGCGATTGAGAAAATCATTGCTGATATAGCCATCGCTACTGTGCAGCTGCACTGCGGATCGAGCACCCAGATCTTTACTTATAGCTCCACCAACAGCTGCGCTGACTGTCTGAGTATTGTAGTCGCCGAGAGAAACTTCAAAACTACCCTCAGTCTGTTCTGTAGGCTGATTAGATTTGAGGTTAATTAACCCGGCCAATGCGTTGGCACCATAAAGAGTCCCTTGAGGTCCACGCAGAATTTCTACTTGCTTAATATCCATGGTGGTTGCTGCGCCAGCTATACCGGTGAAATCAATGCCATCTACCAGTATGCCTACAGAGGGGTTTAGCGGTTCAATAAATTGACTGCGCTCGCCGATACCGCGAATCTGGATAAAACGACCACGTGAAGCTCCACTGGAATAATTTACATTTGGGGCTAGGTTTAAAAGTTGTTCAAGGTGACGCGCTTGGCGCTGTTCAATCATTCGGTCATCTAAAACAGTGATGCTGGCAGCACTTTCCATAACTGTACTGTCGCGGAAATCTGCACTGACAACAATTTCAGTGAGTAAATCATCGGCGATAGCTGGAGTGCCAATAAAAGCAGGTGCAGCGAGAAGAGCAAATAGATAAGGTTTAACAGAATTCATATTGAGCCTCAGTAACATTAATAAAAGTTAAGGAGACCCGGAGTCAAAAGACGAGGTGAAAGGCAAACTTGCTAACAGTCCTATTCCTACGCCGGCATAATCCGGATCAGGTTCAAAGGGTGCATCTCAGGCCTAACTGTTCGGCCGCCCCTTAGGAAACGTTGTCATAATAGCACCGCCCTACAAAGAAGGGATAAAAAGTGCCCAATAATTTAATTTTTTTCCCGTTAGACAGTACAGGCCAGAATCCGGCTAATTTCACAGAGCGAGCGATCCGACTGCTCACGCAGATCAGCGAAGACTTGCTCCACCAAACGTAAATCCCTCTGCGCTGTCGGACTAAACTTCTTAATTAATCCCTGATTAACCAGTGCATCACAGACATCTTTGGTCAGTAGAAAGGTATCCTTACCCATACTGCGCAACATCATTGGCCCCGAGTTGCCGCCCAATCTAGAGCCCTGCTTCTTAAGCTCCAGCCACAAACCAACAAGATTATCCTCTGGCCACTCAGCAATAAATTGACCAAAGCTGCCATGACTGCGCTGTTTGTCCAGTACATAGGTGGCGTTATGCCTGACCGAAACTATTTTCGTGAAGTTGCGAACTATACGAGTATCTTTGGCCAACTCCTCCAACTTCTCATCGCTAAAGTAAGCGATTGCTAAAGGGTTAAACTTGGCAAAAGCGGCCTCAAAGCCAGGCCATTTATTATCTATCACCCGCCATACAAAACCGGCGCGAAATACACAGCGGGTCATCATCGACAGATAGCGATCATCTGTCTGAGAGGCTAACTGCGCAGTGGTTTTTGCACGCGGCAACAGTGCCTCAAGTTCGTCGGCACCGCCACGATTCTTCGCCGCCAGTTTATAGAGTTTATTAAAGGATGTAGCCACAGGGTTGTCCCACCAAAATTAAATCTTAAGGAACAGTATATATCCTGTTCAACGGATTATTTGAACAATAAAGCCTAGGGCTATTATCAGCAGTACCAGTGCAAACAGCTTATCCAACCAACGACTGTTTTTCTGGAATCCAATCAGCCAAGCTGGGTGAGAGATAACCACAGCCATCAACATATACCAGAGCATATCAACACCGCCAGCGATCATTGCCATCAGGGTCTTCTCCCAAAGCTGGCTGTTGGCATCGACAAACTGGCTAAACAGTGCGCTAAAGAAAATAATAATCTTGGGATTAACCAGCGCTATCAATAGACCATCGCGGGCAGCTAACCATTTCGAAGACTGAGCAGGAGCCACAGAATAAGAATCAGGCTTTGGTTTTGTAAAAAGTAGCTTAACGGCCATCCAGACTAAAAACAGGCAGCCGGCTATTTGTACCGCATTAAATACAACTGGATTACGATCGAGAATAACAACCAATCCCGACGCTGTTACAAAGGCGAATACAGCTATCATCAAACCGTGACTGATTGCCGCTATCAAACCAGCTATCCTGCCCTGAGAGAGCGACAAATTAACAATTACCGCCAGGCTGGGCCCAGGTGACATAGCACCTAACAGGCAGGCCATGGTGACAGAAAACCAAAATCCAAAATCCAAATCAGCACCCTCAATTCAATACTCTCAAATCAGTACTGTCAAATCAGTACTCTCAAATCAGTACTCTCAAATCAATAGAGACTCACCCTAAATAGTCTCCTATACAAGCATATTTACATCACGCCATCTAATACTAAAGTATTAGTACGCAAAGGCTATACCAAGTAATTCATAAATCAATAAGAATAGGCGTCGTGATACGGGATCTACACACAAACGGATTTGCAATAAAACTCTATATATAAAGGCTGGAAATTAAAACAGCGGCAACAAATGAGACCTTTTATGTTAAATTCTAATATAGACACTGAAGTCAAAGACGTTATTGATCCAAAAGTGCTGGAAGAAAAATTTTCTGCGGGCCTCATGGAGTTTGAAGCTCTGATTCAGAGTATCAGCCAAGACAGCAAATCAAAGTTAATTGATCTGCTGGAAGAATATTCTTAAGAAAAGATTGCTACTGATTAAATTTATTGGCCACTTTGGAAAATAATTTTGAGCGCTCAGTCTTGGATAAGCCCAAAATTTTGCTATAAATCTCTTCGACTGAGTTAATTTTTTTGCCAGAAGATTTCTTTGACAACGCATTAGAATAGAGCGAATCTATAGGTACGTTAAAGTAGTTAGCCAGCGCCGCCATCGAGTCACGGCGTGGATCTTGGGTAACTCTACTGAGTATTCGGTTAATGGTTGGCTGAGGAACCCCGGTAGCTCTCGAAAGGCCACTCTGTGAAATACCTTCTTTTGCCATTAATCGTGCTAATTCTTTGCTCATATAATCACTCGCCTTTCGTGCTGTAATTTACTATCCAATAATGTAACATTTTTAGGCAACTTTTCATTGGATTGCCAGTTTTATTGTTATAAAAAAACTATTGTTTTTTTAATTCCCACTTATCTAATCACTCTAGACTCAACCCTATCGAGTAAGTCGGGTCGATCAGTAATAATTCCATCGACCCCTATTTTAATTAGATCGGCCATTTCCTGAACATTATTCACCGTCCAGACATCCAATTTTAAATTGAGCTCACGGGCAGTTTCAAGCAGTGACTTTGAAAAAACTCTTATACCATATTGTTCAAGAGGTAATTGTACTGAATACCCTGGCGAATCATAGTGATGTCCAAGCCCAAACCAATTGAGAACAACCATCTTCAGAACCTCTTCCTCACCCAGCGAGGTTGGAATTTCAGGGCATTGCTGCCGAAATAACCGTAACACTGAAGAATGAAAAGACCCTACTATTACCTGATTAAGTAGGCCATATTCTTTAACTAATTGGCATAAATGCCTGCCAGCTTCGCCATCTTTTGGTTTTAATTCAATTAAAAATCTATTGGCTGGTAAAGCGACAAAGAATGACTCTAATGTAGGGATACGAATGCCTTTTTCGGCATATTTATCTGGGTAATCATACTCATGAAAGCCCACATCATACAGTGATAATTCGGCCAATGTCATTTCTGCAATTCTGCCGGTGCCATTAGTCGTCGAATCAATGGTTTCATCGTGACGGACAACCAAAATATTATCCGCCGTTAAATGGATATCCAATTCAAGTATATCCGCCCCAACAGACAATGCATTCACTGCTGCTTCAAGGGTATTTCCTGGCATCAGGGCCCGGCCATTACCATGGGCGATAACAGCAAATGCGTTATCGGCATAGAACGGGATATCCGCCACGCGGTTTTTAGCCGGCCACAGTAACAAAATGACATAGACGACGAGCACTGTCACCAGCGCAGAAAAAGTTAACTGTCTAACTAAAGATAAGTTCATAGGGTAAAAGTATCGGTTGCTTATATATTGTGACGGTTGGCGATCAACTGATCCACAACCGAAGGGTCCGCCAACGTTGAAGTATCACCTAGATTATCTAATTCATTAGCCGCTACTTTTCGCAGTATTCGACGCATAATTTTTCCAGAGCGAGTCTTAGGCAACCCCGGCGCCCATTGAATAATATCCGGTTTGGCGATCGGCCCAATCTCTTTTGCGCAGAGTGCAATCAACTCATCGCGCAGTGCCTCACTGGGGTTAATACCCGACATGGGGGTAACATAGCAGTAGATACCCTGGCCTTTTATATCGTGGGGATAGCCGACTACCGCAGCCTCGGCGATATCTTTATGCAACACCAGCGCACTTTCAACTTCCGCTGTGCCCATGCGGTGCCCGGAGACATTCAATACATCATCGACACGACCGGTTATCCAGTAATAGCCATCCTCATCGCGGCGCGCGCCATCCCCAGTAAAGTAATAACCTGGATAAGCACCAAAATAGGTATCAATAAATCGCTGATGGTCACCATAAATAGAGCGAATCTGACTTGGCCATGAAGCTTTAATCATCAACAGTCCCTCACCAGCACCTTCAATTTCGGCACCTTCGGTATCCAACAACACCGGCTGCACACCAAAAAATGGTCGGGTTGCAGAACCGGGCTTCAGCGCTGTTGCCCCGGGCAGAGGGGTCAGCATATGGGCGCCCGTTTCAGTCTGCCACCAGGTATCAACAATAGGACAGCGAGAGTCACCGACCACGCGGTAATACCATTCCCAAGCTTCCGGATTTATCGGCTCACCGACGGTTCCCAATAGCTTTAATGAGCGTCTTGAAGTGTTATTGACCCAATCGTCGCCACTGCCCATCAGTGCTCTAATGGCTGTAGGTGCGGTGTAAAACTGATTAACCTGATGCTTGTCTATCACCTGCCAGAATCTTGATGCATCTGGATAGGTGGGCACGCCTTCAAACATAAGCGTGATTGCACCGTTGCACAGGGGGCCATATAAGCTATAACTGTGGCCTGTTACCCAGCCAACATCAGCAGTACACCAGAAGACATCGCCATCCTTATAATCGAAGGTATATTTGTGGGTCATGGCCGCCATTAACAGATAGCCGCCAGTGCTGTGAACCACTCCTTTGGGCTTACCTGTAGACCCAGAGGTGTAGAGAATAAACAGCGGGTCTTCAGCATCCATCATTTCTGGCGGGCACTCCTCGGAGACAACGGCCACCGCATCCTGATACCAGATATCGCGATTATCCGTCCAATCGATGGTGCCACCAGTGCGCCGCACAACCAGACAGGTATGAACATTGGGACAATTTGACAGTGCTTTATCGGTATTCGCCTTTAGCGGTATAGGCTTGCCTGCTCGAACAGCCTCATCGGCAGTAATCACTACCTGACAGTCAGAGTCGAGAATACGGTCCTTTAGGGCCTCTGGCGAGAAACCACCAAAAACTACTGAGTGAACCGCACCAATTCGCGCACAGGCGAGCATTGCATAGGCGGCTTCGGGAATCATCGGCATATAAATACAAACCCGATCGCCCTTCTTTACCCCGCGATCACGGAGTACATTGCCAAGGCAGGAAACTTTCTTATGTAACTCGGCGTAACTGATATGCATAGCGTCAGAGGGCTCATCACCCTCCCAAATAATCGCGGTCTGTTCAGATCGCCCGGTTAGATGCCGATCTATACAGTTGACCGCGACATTTAGCTGACCGCCAGTAAACCAAGCCGCCTTACCCACGTTGATATCCGTGTCACAAACAGTTTGCCACGGCGTATTCCAAGTTAAAAACTGGCTGGCCTGATCGGCCCAGAATTGCTCAGGATTCTCTACTGACTGGCGATACATCGCCTGATATGTCGAGTCATCAATCCAAGCAGAATTGGCCCATTGCTGGGGAACAGGGTGCGCGGGGAAATCGGACATAGAAAAACCTCAATAACGATAATTTTTTTGTTACCACTAGTCTAGTTTAAATCTCTGGCCCAGCCTAAGGCTAAATCAAGGTCTAAGTCTATCTGAGGGAATAGCCCTAGCTTTCTGTTATGTATAGCCCTAGCTTTCTTTTATATAACGAGTCGGTTTAAGGCTGTTTTTGATTTTCTCTAGATGCGGCAGAAAGTCTGGGCCGCGACGCAAGGTAACGCCGGTGGCCAATACATCAAGGATAACTAAATGGACAATACGCGATGTCATGGGCATATATTCATCGGTATTTTCGGGAACTTCAACATCCAGAGTAACACTGCTGATAGATGCCAAGGGTGAGCCTGGGGCGGTTAAACCTATTACTGTCGAACCATTGGCCTTGGCTATTCCGGCAACTTCAACCACTTCTTTAGTTCGGCCTGTGTGGGAGATAAAAAAGAACACATCGCCGGTGCCACCAGTGGAGGCCAACATGCGCTGCATCAACACATCGTCGTGAAACGAAACCGGCAGATTAAAGCGGAAGAATTTATTTTCGGCATCCCGGGCAACCGAACCGGAGGCGCCGAGACCAAAGAAGTAGATACGCTTAGCCTGAATCAGCTTGTCGACAACCTGATTGACCACAGTATGACTAATGCTGTCACGCACCATGGCTAAATTATTAATTGTGCTATCAAAAATCTTCGGCGTGTAACTGGTCACATCATCGCCGGGATCAACATTGCGATTGACAAAGCGCACACCGCTGACCAGCGCTTTGGCTAGCTTGAGCTTAAAATCGGGAAATCCGGCGGCATTAAAGCGCTTACAAAATCGATTGACACTGGGCTCACTAACACCGGCAGCTTTAGCCAGGGCAGCAATACTCGAACTGGTCGCGCGATCCGGATCAGCCAGAATAACTCGCGCCACCTTGCTCTCCGACTTGTTTAGTTCAGGTAACTCATCGGCAATGATATTAATCAAATTTTGAGAGTGCATCTAATAACCTTTTTTTACTACGTAATTTTCCCGCTCTAATTCCAACAAACCCTTTCCACCTAGGATTTATAGTCAACAAATATGGGTTTTACCCATTAATTTGTAAGAAAATTTCACAAACATGTCATTAAGTTACATCAAAATGCGCTAAATAGGTAATTTTACCAACCAAAAGCCGCTTATGATTGCCTCAAAAGCAGTTTAAGCCTATAATTTTCGTAAGTTTACTACATAAATTAAGGCTCTATCATGTACAGAATCGCCATTAACGGTTTTGGCCGTATCGGTCGCAATATTGTCCGCGCACTTTACGAACGCCCAGAACTGCAAGACAAAATTAAAATAGTCGCTATCAATGATCTTGGTAGTCTTGAGATCAGCGCTCACCTTCTCCAATTTGATACGGTTCATGGCCGTTTTAATCAGGATGTTCAGGTGACTGATAACTCAATCATCATCAATGGCGATGTTGTCAATTGGTCGAGCGAACGCAATCCTGCAGATCTACCTTGGTCTGACCTAGACGTTGATCTGGTTTGCGAATGTACTGGTGTTTTCACTAGTCGTGAAAAGGCCGCCCTGCATATCGAAGCCGGCGCCAAGAAAGTCATAATTTCAGCACCGGGTAAAGATGTTGATGCGACGGTTGTATACGGTGTTAATGACAATGTTATTGATGGCACCCAGGATATTATCTCCAACGCTTCCTGCACTACGAACTGCCTAGCACCTATGGTTGCGCCACTGCACGAAGCCATGGGCATTGAAAGTGGCTATATGACCACAATTCACGCTTATACTAATGATCAGCAGCTCAGTGATGTCGCCCACTCAGATGTCTACCGCGCCAGATCGGCAACCATGTCGATGATCCCAACTAAAACCGGTGCCGCCGCTGCTATCAGCTTGGTAATCCCGGAACTGGCTGGCAAGCTGGACGGTATGGCAGTACGTGTGCCAACCATCAATGTGTCGCTGGTTGACCTGACCTTTAATGCGGGTCGCGAAACCTCTGTCGAAGAAGTCAACCAACTGCTCCGCGACGCTGCTGAAGGTAGCCTTAAGGAAGTTCTTGATTACAATGACAAACCCTTGGTATCAGTCGACTTTAATCATATCGCTTATTCCTGTAACTTTGACGCTACTCAAACGCGCGTCAATGGAAATCTAGTGAAAATTATGGCTTGGTATGACAACGAATGGGGCTTCTCAAATCGTATGCTCGACAACACTCTGGTACTTCTAAGTGCAACTGCGGAGCAACAAGATGCCGCGTAGAACAAAAATTGTCGCGACACTTGGCCCCGCCAGTAACGATGAAAAAACAATTCGCCAGCTGATCATCGCTGGTGTTAATGTTTTCCGTCTCAACTTCTCTCACGGCAGTGCTGAAGAGCACACCCTGCGCGCTACAACAATTCGCGCCGTTGCCGATGAGCTGAAAACACCTGTCGGTATTCTCTGCGATATGCAGGGCCCTAAGATCCGTATCGGTAGCTTTGCTAACGAAATGAAGATCAGCCTGGCCAATGGTGATATGTTCCGCCTCGATAGCCAGATCGGCCTTCAAGACGGCAATCAAGACGGCGTATTTATCGACAGCGAGCTACTTCAAGATATTGGCGTCGATGATATTTTACTGCTCGATGATGGCCGTCTAACGTTTACCGTTGAGTCGCGAGATGATCACTCGGTGATCTGTCGTGTTACTCAGGGTGGCCCCTTATCAAGTAAGAAAGGCGTTAACAAATTTGGTGGCGGCTTGTCGGCACCAGCGCTGACTGAAAAAGATAAAGCTGACATCAAAACTGCAGCTGCGCTTAAAACTGATTATCTAGCGATCTCTTTTGTTCGCTCTTATGAAGATATTGAAGAGACGCGCGCACTGTTAGCCGTAGAAAACAGCGGTGCACATATTATTGCTAAAGTCGAACGCGCCGAAGCGATTACCGAAGAGTTTTTACCCGGTATTATCGAAAGTGCTGACGGCGTTATGGTTGCTCGTGGTGATCTGGGTGTGGAAATTGGCGATGCTAATCTGGTAGCAGTGCAGAAGCAGCTAATTGAAGCAGCTAACAATGCCAACAAGGTCGTTATTACTGCGACCCAGATGATGGAATCGATGATCACTGCGCCAACACCAACAAGAGCAGAAGTATTTGATGTTGCTAACGCGGTATTGGACGGAACTGATGCAGTGATGCTCTCAGCGGAAACTGCCGCTGGTGATTACCCTGTAGAGACCGTAAAAGCGATGGCACGGGTTATTGAAGGTGCTGAACGCCATCCTCTGGTTCAGCGTTCAAAGCACAGAATCGATCAGTCATTTGCCCGCATTGATGAATCTCTGGCACTGGCAGCTATGTATGTTGCCAACCACCTAGAGGGAGTTAAAGCGGTAATCTGTATGACTGAAACTGGTTTTGCGCCACTGATCATGTCGAGAATTACTTCGTCGCTGCCTATTTATGCGATGGCTGAAAAGCTCGGCACCTGTGAAATCACTGCGTTGTATAAGGGTGTAGTTCCAGTTCCGTTCCCCGCCTCAACAATGGATCCCAAGCAGGTAAATCACCTTGCTGTAGAGACGTTGCGCAAGCACGAAGTGGTTGTGGATGGTGATCTGGTCTTGATTACCAAAGGCGACTTCGTCAATGTTCAGGGTGGCACAAATACGCTTAAAGTTGTTCGTGTTGGTGATGCTATCCAGTAACTCTCAGGTATCTGAGCAGTTACAACTGACATAAAAAAACCGGCTAATGCCGGTTTTTTTATGTCTGGAATAAATCAGATCAACTTATTTCGCCCAATAGATTGACAGCGGCGCACGCTGTTGCTGAAGTATTGAGCGGATTGGCAATTCCATAACATCATCACCACTCTGTGCCTGACTGAGTACCTGCTGCTTACTGGCACCACTGATATGAATCACAATCTGCTGACTGTTTAACAGTCGCGGTAACGTTAGACTCATTCGCTGATGGGGGGCATTCAATGGCGTTACCGCAATACAGTCACGACCAGAATTCATGTCCAAACCAGCGGCCAGAGCATCGGAGCCAGGGAATAGCGACGCGGTGTGGCCATCATCGCCCATACCCAGAATAAGCACCGTAAAAGCACCTAATTCAGCCAGTGCTTTTTCGCATTCAGCTTCACCGTCCACTGCTTGATCAGCACTATTTTTAAGCGCTAAATAGTTTGCCTGACTGGCTTCGTTAATCAGTAAGTTTTCACGCACCAGCTTTTCATTACTGTCGGCGTGATCAGCATTCACCCAGCGCTCGTCGGCGAGCAGAACAGTCACCTTGGACCAGTCCAACGGCTGCTGCGAGAGCAGGTGGAAAAAACCCATAGGCGTACGACCGCCAGAGACGACCAGAGAGGCACTGCCCTGACTTGCGATCGAGGCACCCAAGAGGCCAGAAACTTTTTCACTCAAGGCAATATCAAGTGCCGAGGCGTTTTCAAATTCAAGCATTTCACTCATAACTAATTTCCTGTAAACCTAAGCTTCGCGCCAGCTGCGGCCATCTTTTTCGATTAGCATTTCTGACTTGGACGGTCCCCAAGTACCAGCACCGTAGGGTTTAGTACTGATACCCTTGCTGTGCCATGCGTCTAATAATGTGTCACACCATTTCCAAGAGCTTTCTACTTCATCACGGCTAACAAACAACCACTGATCGCCTTTAATAACTTCTAAAAGCAGAGTCTCGTAGGCATCGGCAATTCTTGATTCACCAGAGGAGTCAAAAAAGTCCAGATTAAGTGTGCGTTTCTCTAAGCTTGAGCGCTCTTTAAGGCCCTGCTTTTTAGAGAACATTTCAAGTTCGATGCCCTCATTCGGTTGCAGACGAATAATAAGACGGTTGTTAGCCTGATCATCGCTGTCCGGGAAAATAGCATGGGGATGTTCTTTGTAGGTGATAACAACTTCGGTGCCTTTCGCCTTCATCCGCTTACCGGTACGCAGGTAGAACGGAACACCGGCCCAACGCCAGTTATCAACATAGGTTTTTAGCGCCACAAAGGTTTCAGTATCGCTGCTATTGCGCTCACTGCCCTCTTCTTCCATATAGCCAACGACTGGCTCACCAGCAATCCAGCCAGCGGCGTATTGGCCGCGCACCGACTGCTGGTCAACATTGCTTTCAGTAATCGGGCTCAAAGCACGCAAGATTTTGACTTTCTCGGCGCGGATCTCATCGGCCTGCATTGAATTTGGCGGCTCCATCGCCACCATGCACAACAGCTGCAGCAAGTGGTTCTGAATCATATCGCGCAGCTGACCCACTTTATCGTAGTAGGACCAACGGCCCTCAATACCAACCGTTTCAGCGGCAGTAATCTGGATATGATCAATACAGGTGTTGTCCCACTGGGAGTTGATCATGCGATTGGCAAAACGCAGTGCCAGCAGATTCTGAACAGTCTCTTTACCCAGATAGTGGTCAATACGGTAGATATTGCGCTCGGGGAAGAATTCACCAACCGTTCCATTCACTTCCTTGGAGCTCTTCAGGTCATGGCCAATTGGCTTTTCCAGAACAATACGCGAGGATTCGAAAACACAGCCTGATTTATTGAGGTTTTCACAGATTAAGCCAAATATACTCGGCGGCGTAGCCATGTAGTAGATTTGCGTGCGCTCTTCATTCAACCAGCCTTTCAAGTTCTGGTATTCTTCTTGCTTTGAGAAATCAACCTTCACGTAGGTTAGTCGGCCGCTGAATCTGGCCCAGCACTCTTCATCCCAATCTGATTCAGAGATGTACTTGTTTAAATTTGCATGAGTGTCGCTGACAAACTCTTCAGTAGTGACATTCTGGCGAGCCAGACCGGCAATTCGCATACAGTCATCAAGCAAGCCGGCACGATCCAGCTGATACAACGCGGGAAGCAGCTTGCGCTCAGCGAGATCGCCGCGAGCTCCAAAAATTACTAAATCGATATTACTGTTCATCATAACCCTCGACGATGGCTTAACCATCTACTCTAAAATTTTTATTATTGACCCAAGGCGCTAGCTTCACGAGCTAACTGCTCAATTTCGTCCCAGCGCTGCTCTTTTACCAAATTGGCAGGGCAAATCCACGAGCCACCTACGCACATAACATTCGGCAGCGACAGGTAATCCATCACATTGCCCAGTCCAATGCCACCAGTGGGGCAGAACTTAACGTCGGCAAAAGGACCTGAAAGGGCTTTGATTTTAGCCGCGCCACCAGAGGCTTCAGCAGGGAAAAATTTAAAGTCCTGATAGCCGTATTCCATACAACGCATCATCTCACTGACTGAGGATACGCCAGGCAACAGGCCTACGGATGATTTCTGAGCGGCTTCTAAAAGCTTGTCAGTAGCACCGGGAGAAACCATAAACTGGCAGCCCAGATCTTCAGACAGCTGAACCTGCTCAGGGGTGTATACGGTGCCAGTGCCAACAATGGCCTCGGGAACCTGTTCGATAATTTTCTTAATACCGCCAACGGCGGCTGGGGTGCGCAGGGTAATCTCGAGAACCTTTAAGCCGCCGGCAACCAATGCCTTAGCTAGGGGAACCGCATCTTCTTCTCGATCCAAAACAATTACCGGGATAACCGAATTACCGGCTAGTAAATTTCGCACATTGCTCTCCTTAAATTTCTTGTAATTTTTTTGCAGCGCCTAGTAGCCCAAGATTGCTACGCATAACTAGGTAAACTGGTATAGGTTGTAGATAAGACGCAAAGCGACCTTTCTCTTCAAATTTATCGCGGAATCCGCTGCTGGCAAAGAATTCGCTAAACCGCGGAACAACGCCCCCGGCTATATAAATACCGCCTTTGGCACCAAGAGTCAGCGCCAGATTGCCGGCGGCTGCACCCATGGATTCGCAAAATGTATTCAATGCAGTCAGGGCCTGTGGATTACTGCCGTCTAGTGCGGCGGCTACCACCTCGGGAGGTGTATCCAGTGACTCTTCAACATTCTCAATGGTACAAATTGCTTTATAAATATTAACGATGCCCTTGCCGGATAATACCCGCTCCAGCGACACTCGCTTGTAGGTCTCGCGCAGACAAGCCAAAACATCCATCTGGCGCTGGCCGACCGGGGCAAAATCCGCATGCCCACCTTCGGTATCCAGCACATGGTAACCATCGCTATGGGACACCAGACCGGCCATACCCAGCCCAGTTCCAGCACCGAGAATACCGACGGGTTTGTGGGACTGTGCAGCCGCACCGCCAATCTGCAGGCAGTCATCTTCGCCCAATTCGGTAATACCGTGGGCAACAGCTTCAAAATCATTAATCACTACAAGCTGCTGACAGCCGAACCACTCAAGTAACTGAGTTTTGGTAAATTCCCAATGACTGTTGGTAAAGGCGATATGTTCAACATCCGCTGGACAGGCTACTGCCAGACAGACTGCATTTGGTGCAGTTGTCAGGCCAGTTACCGCCGCTATTTCGTCTCTCAGTTTTACAACCAGATCACTAAACAGCGGATATTCTTCCACCGAGTGGTGAAACTCAAACTCACTCTCAAGCTGACCCTCTAAAAGAGCAGAGAAGCGCGCATTGGTTCCACCAATATCGGCGACCAAATTCCAGCTTAGCTGTTCGGACATTATTACTCTCCGCCAAACAGGTACGAAGCGCCCTGCTCTGCGTTGCTGATATTGTCACGATTAACCGTGAAGTACTCGCGACCACAACCGCGCTGACCCGCATCGGGCTGAGGTGCAGCTTCACGAGCTTCAAGTTCTTGCATATCACCCATAAACAGCAAATCACCGGTAACCGCATCAACACGAATGATATCGCCATCAACAATCTTGGAGAGGATGCCGCCCTTAGCCGCTTCCGGAACCAGATGGATAGCCGCGGGAACCTTGCCAGATGCTCCGGACATACGCCCATCAGTGACTAGCGCCACTTTGTAGCCCTTGTCCTGCAAAATACCCAGCATCGGAGTTAACTTGTGCAGCTCGGGCATACCCAGAGCCATTGGCCCCTGATAGCGAACCACAACAACACAGTCACGATTTAGCTGACCTGACTCAAACAGTCCAGCAAGCTGATCCTGACCATCAATAACGACAGCAGGTGCCTCAACAACACGGTGCTCAGGGGCCACCGCAGACACTTTAATCACACCGCGACCCATATTACCGGCCAACAGACGCAGACCACCTTCAGGTGAGAATGGCTTGTCCAAAGTCGTTAAAACTTCAGGATCCAAGGGTATTTCTGGAGACTCGCGCCAGACAACCTTATCGCCATCCAAGAATGACTCTTGGGTAAAGTCAGCAAAACTGTCACCCCAAGAGGTCTTTGCATCGCCGTGCATAAAGCCGCCTTTAAGCAGCTGTCTGAACATAGCGCTGGTGCCACCTGCAGCGTGGAAATGGTTTACATCCGCATGACCATTTGGATAGACCTTGGCGAGAAGAGGTACGACTGAAGAGAGCTCGGAAATATCATCCCAGTTCATCACAACACCCGCAGCCCGGGCAATAGCTACCAGGTGCATAGTGTGGTTAGTCGATCCGCCAGAAGCCAGAAGAGCCACAGTGCCATTGACCATGGCGCGAGCATCGACAATTTCACCGACTGGACGATAATCGTTACCCAGCGCAGTAATTCGCGCCAACTGATGAGATGCCTCAGTGGTCAACTTATCACGCAGAGGGTTTTCAGGATTGACAAAAGAACTGCCTGGCAACTGCAGACCCAGCGCTTCAAGAACGACCTGATTGCTGTTAGCCGTGCCATAGAAAGTACAGGTACCTGCACTGTGATAGGAATCAGACTCAGCCTGAAGTAGCTCTTCACGACCAATTTTGCCCTCAGCAAACAGCTGGCGAATACGCTGCTTTTCTTTATTGGGTAATCCCGACTCCATGGGGCCGGCGGGAATAAACAGAGCGGGCAGATAACCGAAGCTAAGCACACCCATCAGCAGACCGGGAACAATCTTGTCACAGATGCCCAGTGCCAAGACACCGTCAAACATCTGATGAGATAGCGACATCGCAGTGCACTGAGCAATCAAGTCACGGCTGAGAAGACTTAACTCCATACCGTCCTGACCCTGAGTAACACCGTCACACATCGCGGGTACGCCACCGGCTACCTGAGCGGTAGAGCCAATTTCACGCATCGCTTGCTTAATTTTGTCCGGATAGACCGCGTAGGGCTGGTGGGCCGAGAGCATGTCATTGTAAGCAGTGACGATGGCAATATTACTTGCCTCCATCAACCGCAGACTATCTTTGTCCTCTTGACCACAGGCCGCAAACCCGTGGGCAAGGTTGCCGCAACTGAGTTTTCCGCGCTCTGGACGATTGCTGTGATCTTCTTTTAATTGACGCAGGTAATCAGCTCGCAAGCTGCTGCTTCTCTCAATAATACGCTGAGTAACTTCAGCGACTGTGGTGTTTAACTGGCCCATAATAGCTCCGCTTTGACGAAGTTGAAATTGTAACAAAATTACGAAATTTAGCTATAAATAATGTATTATTCCCAATAATAATGTAATTTTATTACAATAATTGCTTGCTACAGTAACTGCTAAGAAAATACGCTATTGTTCGCGATAAATTAACCATGAAATTGGCGAAATTACAGCCAGCTTACTCGCTCTAAGCAGCGAATCAAATGATCTACTGACCCACAGGAACAACCGCACAATGACCTATACACCCACGGCAACCGCAGCATGGCAGACTTTGCAACAACAAGCCGAGCTAGCCAGTGCCGAAAGGATTACCGACTTTTTCACTGAAAACCCTCAGCGCAGCAGCGAAATGTCGGCGGATTGCGGCCAGTTACATTTGGACTTTTCGAAAAACTTGGTCAGTGATAAAACCTGGCAGGCGCTGTTAGATCTAGCCGATCAATCGCCCCTGCAAGCTCATCGAGCCGCTATGTTTTCGGGCGAGAATATCAATAACACCGAAAATCGTGCGGTACTTCACGCGGCCCTTCGCGCAGAGATTGGCGATCAGACAGTCGCCGCCGCTGTAGAGGAGTCCGATCAGCGCGTCAGCTTGGTAAAACAGCAATTGAATGAGGTAAAACGGGTCAGTGACAAAATTCGCAGTGGCAACTGGGTTGGCAGCACCGGCAAAGCGATTACCGATGTTATCAATATTGGTATTGGCGGCTCAGATTTAGGCCCCAAGTTAGCCTGCAGCGCCCTGCAGGAATTTGCCCACCCAGATATCCAACTGCACTTTATCTCCAATGTCGACGGTGCAGAAATTCTTACGACGCTTAAAAAGCTCAACCCGGAGACAACCTTGGTTGCTCTGGCCAGCAAGACCTTCACCACTCAGGAAACTCTGCTAAACGCTAAAACCACCCGCAACTGGTTTGAAAAAGAGCTTGGCCTGAAAGATGCCCAGACTAGCAGTCACTTTGTCGGTCTAACTGCCAGCCGTGAAAATGCATTGGCCTATGGTATTCCAAACGAGCAGATTCTGGAATTTGCCGAATGGGTCGGTGGTCGCTATTCCCTGTGGTCAAGCATTGGACTGTCTATCGCCATCTCAATTGGCTACGACAAATTTGAACAGATGCTAGAGGGTGCTCGTGAGATGGACCTGCACTTTCAGTCCGCACCTGCAGGTGAAAATATGCCAGTTATTCTGGCTCTGCTAGGTATCTGGTACAACAATTTCCTAAAGGCTCAATCGATCGCAGTGATTCCTTATTGCGAGCGACTACTACTACTGCCCTCTTATCTGCAACAGCTGGATATGGAGAGCAACGGCAAATCCACAACACTGGATGGACAACAGGTAGATTACGATACCGGCGCTATTCTCTGGGGTCAGACAGGCACCAATGGACAACATGCGTTTTTCCAATTACTCCATCAGGGCACGCGCCTTGCGCCAGTTGATTTTATCGCACTGGCTAAAGACGGCATGAGCAACCAGGAACACCACCGGGTACTGCTTGGCAATATGCTCGCTCAAGCCTCGGCGCTAATGTGTGGACAGATTGCATCTGATGATCAGCAGCATCTCTTCTACCCGGGTAACAAGCCTTCCAATGTGCTGCTGCTAAAAGAACTTACCGCAAAGAACTTTGGGGCACTGGTTGCACTCTATGAGCACAAAGTATTTGTTCAGGGCTGCATCTGGAATATAAATTCATTTGATCAGTGGGGTGTTGAGTTGGGCAAGAAAATGGCCAACCAGTTACTCGCCGACAACAGTGGACAGGCTGCAGATCTTGATGCATCGACCAAGGCCCTATCCGCCTATATTGAATCCTGCCAGTAAATCTTACAGAACAACTACTGGCCTGTTATAAAAAGGCCAGTAGTTGTGAAAAAGGTTATTTAGACTCGCTGCTCTTTAGGCTCGAAGCTCTTTGGGCAGTGAAAACCTTACATTCTCCACCACACCATCTAGTTCCTGGGGCGCATTGGCACCCAAATCGACCAGCTTTTTAATCACATCAAGCACCAGAATATCCGGCGCCGATGCTCCAGCCGTAATACCAATCGATGCGGTCTGATCAAGCCAGTGAGGCTGGATATCCTGCGGGCCATCAATAAGGTAAGCACGGCAACCACAGTGCTCAGCTAACTCGCGAAGGCGGTTTGAATTGGAGCTGGCCACCGAGCCAACGACCAGCACCAGATCAGACTCTATAGCCAGCTGTTTAACGGCATCCTGACGATTCTGAGTGGCATAACAGATATCATCTTTGCGCGGCCCTTCAATGGCCGGAAATCTTTTGCGCAAGGCATCGATAACCCGTGCAGTGTCATCCATCGACAGAGTTGTCTGAGTAACAAAAGCTAGCTTTAAGGGATTTTTAACCGGCAGATTGGCAACATCTTGCTCATTTTCAACCAGGTATATCTCACCGCCAAGGGACTGGTCATACTGCCCCATAGTGCCTTCTACTTCCGGGTGCCCCGCATGGCCGATCAAGACACATTCCATGCCCTCATCGCTGTATTTGGAGACCTCAAGATGTACCTTGGTCACCAGCGGGCAGGTCGCATCAAAGACTTTTAAACTTCTTCTCTGGGCCTCATTTTGCACTGCCTGAGAAACACCGTGAGCACTAAAAATAACAATCACGTCGTCGGGAATTTCATCCAACTCATCGACAAACACCGCACCCCGGGCGCGCAGATCATCAACGACAAATTTATTGTGAACCACCTCGTGACGCACATAGATCGGAGCGCCAAACATCTCCAGCGCACGATTGACAATATCAATAGCGCGATCGACACCGGCACAAAAACCCCGCGGGTTAGCTAATTTAATATCCATTAACGACGGCTCTTCATCAGTGCAAATTCTCTGGTATGACATCCATAATCTTGACTTGGAAAATTATGTTTTTCCCGGCCAGTGGATGATTAAAATCGACCATCACCTCACCGTCGACAATCTCAACAACAACGCCAGGTAGTTCTCCGTCACCATTCTGGAATGAAAACATCGCGCCGGGCTCAATTTCAAGTTCGTCAAAATTATCCATAGCTACACGCTGAAGGTTCTGCTCGTTGTGCTGACCAAAGGCTTTTTCCGGAGAAACAACAAACTCGCGTTGATCATCTTTGTGCAGCCCCATCAATGTCTCTTCAAAACCTGGCAACAGATTGCCATCGCCAATTGAAAAGGTTGCGGGCTTGCCATCAAAGTTGGAATCCACCACCGCACCGTCTTCGAGAAGAAGCGCAAAATGAAGGGTTACAGTGGTTCCTGTGTCTATGGGTATACTCATATCTAAACTCAAATCTCTGCTGGTAACTATCTAAATATCTAAATATCTAAATATCTATTTTAGTAAAAAGTAGTGAACTATTATTTTTCTAGGGGATTGCTGTTTTCACTATTGCCAGCACCGGCAAAAAATAGCGCTTCAACAATAATTAATCCCGCCCCTACTGAAATAGCCATATCGGCAACATTAAAAGCGGCAAAGTGCCAACCAGCCCAGTGGAAGTCCAGAAAATCGACCACATAACCCAGTGTTACACGATCGTATAAGTTACCCAGGGCACCGCCGAGAATCAACGACAGAGCAATAGCTTCAAGTACCTTTTGTCTTGGCAGGCGCACCAACCAGACAACAATAACCAAGCTAATAGCCGTGGATAAAAAAGTGAAGAACCAGCGCTGCCAACCACCGGCCTCGCTGAGAAAACTAAATGCCGCACCCTCATTATGAGCCCGCACCAAATTAAAAAAGCCACTGATATAGCGACTGTCGCCAAGGGCAAAACCATTCATAATCCACAGCTTGGTCAGCTGATCTAGCAATACAATGGTCGCTGCAATCGCAAACCAACGCAATGAATAAATACCGTTCTGATTAGGCATAGTGGCGAACCTCACCTTCCGTATCTAGGTTGCTTACACAGCGACCACAGATTTCCGGGTGCTCGGTACTCGTGCCGACATCGGCAATAAAGTGCCAGCAGCGCACGCATTTTTCAGCCGAAGATCGCTCTAGGCCAACCTTTAATCCTTCTAGCATAGAGTCATTGGCATCGGTTGCTTCAGTAAGCGGCGACAGACTAGCCTTAGAGGTTATCGTCACAAAGCGCAACTCATCACCGAGTTTGGCCAATGACTGATACAACTCAGGCGAGGCAAATAACTCTATATCTGCGCCCAGCGAACCTTTGACAACACCCTGATTGCGCTGATCTTCGATAACCTTATTGATCGCTTCTTTGGCCTGTAGAATAGCCGCCCAGTCCTGTTTATTGATGGCTTCATCAGCCATTAGTCGCGGCAGTGAATACCACTCGGCAAGGAACACAGAAGATTCGCGCTGGCCAGGCATAAAGCCCCAGATTTCATGAGCGGTAAAGCTCAGGATAGGCGATATCCAGCGAGTGAACGCCTCGGCAATATGGTACAGAGCGGTCTGCGCCGAACGACGTGGCAGGCTGTCTTCAGGACAGGTATAAATACGGTCTTTAATAATATCCAGATAGAAACCACCCATATCTCGAACACAGAAGTTATGCAGCTTCTGGTAGATTTGATGGAACTGAAACTGGTCGTAAGCACCAATAATTTCTTCTTGCAGCTGTGCCGCACAGTCGATTGCCCAGCGATCTAAAGCCAGTAATTCACTGTGTTCAACCGCGTGCTGTGCAGGGTCAAAACCATCCAGATTGGAGAGGAAATAACGCGCTGTGTTGCGAATACGACGATAGGAGTCCCCTGCGCGATTTAAAATCTCATCAGAGACTGTCATCTCACCGCTAAAGTCTGCTGAGGCAATCCACAGACGCAACACATCGGCGCCCATATCGTTGATTACCTTTTGTGGTGAAATTACATTGCCCACCGACTTCGACATCTTGCGGCCATGTTCATCAACGGTAAAGCCGTGGGTTAACACTGCCTTGTAAGGCGCAGTGCCATTGATCGCAATTGCCGTTTTCAGAGATGACTGGAACCAGCCACGATGCTGATCAGAGCCTTCCAGATAAAGATCCGCTGGATAGCTTAATTCTTCCCGGGCATTAATCACCGACTCGTGGGTGACACCAGAGTCAAACCAGACATCTAGAGTGTCAGTAACTTTTTGATAATCAGCGGTATCTGCGCCGATTAGGTCCGCAGCATCCAGTTCAAACCAGGCATCGATGCCCTCTTTCTCGACTAGCTGTGCAACCTGTTCAATCAGCTCCGAGGTGTTGGGATGAAGCTCGCCAGTTTGCTTATGAACAAACAACGCAATCGGAACACCCCAGGTGCGCTGGCGAGAAATACACCAGTCCGGGCTATTGTCTAACATGCCTTCGATACGCGCCTGCCCCCAATCTGGGTGCCAGCTAACATCTTTAATCGCCGCCTTGGCTTTTTCCAACAGACCATTTTTATCCATTGAGATAAACCACTGCGGTGTGGCGCGATAGATCAATGGGGTTTTGGTGCGCCAGCAATGGGCGTAGCTGTGAACAAATTTTCCACAGCTAAGCAGGCGATGATGTTCACGCAGAACGTCGAGGACTGAGTCATCAACTTTATAGACATGCTGTCCGGCGAATAACTCAACATCATCGTGGAAGACACCGTTATCCAAAATATAATTAAGCGTCTCGATGCCGTACTGTTTGGCGACAACGAAATCTTCCATGCCGTGATCAGGGGCAGTGTGAACACAACCAGTACCTGCATCAGTAGTGACATGTTCACCCAGCAATACTGGAATATCGAGATCGTAAAAAGGGTGGCGAGCAACGATATTTTCCAGCTGCTGACCCTGACAGGCCGCCAAGGTTTTATAGTCCTCAATCTCAAGACGCTGCATCACTGATTCAAGCAGTAACTCAGAACAGACCAAACGCATTGGGCCATTCTCTGTTTTAATTTGCACCAACACATAATCAAGATCTGCTCCCACCGAGATAGCCTGACTGCTGGGAATAGTCCAGGGTGTGGTGGTCCAGATCAACATATTGATCTCACCTTCACCCGGGGCGCCATCAAAGGCAGCGCTCAATTTTTCAAGCTGTTGCCCGACAACGGGATAGGCAACATCAATGCTGTAAGAGGTTTTATCCTGATACTCTACCTCGGCTTCAGCCAGAGCTGAGCCACCGACAACACTCCAGTAAACCGGCTTGTAACCTTTAACCAGATGACCATTGGCGGCAATCTTACCCAGGGCGCGAATAGTGTCTGCCTCAACCCGGTAATTCATCGTCAAATAGGGTCGCTCCCAATCACCAAACACCCCGATACGTACAAAACCTGCGCGCTGACCATCGACCTGCTTCATGGCGTAATCGCGACATTTTTTACGAAAGGCCGAGTACTCGACCTTGACACCGGCCTTGCCGATTTTTTTCTCTACATTGTGCTCGATCGGCAGACCGTGACAGTCCCAGCCGGGAATATAAGGGGCATCAAAACCACTGAGAGTGCGAGACTTAACCACAATATCTTTTAGGGTTTTATTCACCGCATGACCGAGGTGAATTTCACCGTTGGCATAGGGAGGGCCATCATGAAGAATAAATTTTTCACGACCGGCACGAGCCTGGCGAATTTGTTGATAAAGGTTGGTGTCTTGCCACTCTTTTAGCATGCCTGGTTCTCGCTGCGCCAGATTTGCGCGCATGGGAAAAGCAGTTTTTGGCAGATTCAGTGTTGCTTTATAGTCTGTCATTAGTCTCTTTTATTGGCCTTGCAGGCCTGCCTTATCTTTAATTGTTGTTGGTAAACCACTGCCTGATAACATCTACATCACGCTGAATCCCAGCGATCAGTTCATCCAAACCAGTAAATTTTTGTTCATCGCGAACCTTGTGAATAAACTCCACTGCAATTCGCTGACCATAGAGCTCACCGTCAAAATCCAACAGATGCACCTCTAGAATAGGCTTAATTAAATCGCCTACTGTTGGGCGCACACCCACATTGGCGGCACCCCGATAAATTGTTCCCGCTACATTAACCTTTACGGCAAAAACACCAGATAGCGGCGCACTAAAGCGGTTTAACTGCACATTGGCGGTTGGAAATCCCAATTCGCGACCCAACTGCTGACCATATCCGACAATACCGCTGATTGAGAATGGCCGACCCAGTAGCTCGGCGGCTCTCTGGAAATCTCCCCGCTCAACAATATCGCGAATCAGTGTGCTGCTGACCCGCTGCCCGTTAATTTCGACGGTGGCGGTATCCATGACTTCAAATCCAGCCTGTTTGCCACGTTCGGTTAACATCGCAAAATCACCGCTGCGATCACAGCCAAAACGAAAATCATCGCCGACAATCAAATGCTCTACAGCCAGACCCTCAACCAATACCTGATCGATAAAGTCCAGCGCCGACAGCGTTCGCAACTGTGGATTAAACTTTAGGCAAACCACATGATCAATACCAAAATCCAACAGCGCGTCAATCTTTTCACGCAGCCGCATCAGTCTAGCGGGTGCGCGTTCAGAGGAAAAAAACTCTCTTGGCTGTGGTTCAAAAGTCATTACCACCGAGGGCAACTGCAAGCGTTTAGCGGCATCTTTAACCTGCCGTAAAATTGCCTGATGACCAATATGCACACCATCGAAAGATCCGATAGTGACCACCGATTTCTGCTTCCCCGGCTGCAAGTTATGCAGTCCGCGTACAAAGGTCATTTTACCCTGCTGCACAGCCGTATTTTTCACTCATTAAACTGATCGGCGAGTATACCTAGCAACAGCCAGAAAGGTAAGCTACGGGGCGAATTAACCTAGGCTTTATGCCTTTAGCTGCAAGTCTTTTTCCAACCGGAGGTTAATGCTCGCGAGTGGTTGCCTTAGCCGGGCCACGCAAATCAGAGGGGCGCATACCACTCAGCCACAAAACAGCGATATAAACGGCAAAGCCAGAGCCACAGACAACAGCAATTCCCGTACTGCGCTGCCACCAGCTCAGCTGCTGCCATTCTCTAGCATCCAGCGCACCAAAGTGACCTGCAGCCAGCATCAAGACCGCTAGCATAGCGCCAGCAGCGACCGTCAAGCTGAACATAAAGCGCAACCATGATCGACTTGGCGCATAGATCGCTTTTTTACGCAGCGCGTAAAACAACAGCCCGGCATTTAGAAACGCCGAGATCGAGGTTGCCAGTGCCAGCCCTACATGGCCGACTTGCCAGTAGTGGTGCAAGGGCACAACAAACAATAAGTTTAGAAACATATTTGAGACCATGGCAATCACGCCAATTCGTACGGGCGTTCGCATATCCTGACGGGCAAAAAATCCCGGAGCTAAAACTTTAATTAACATAAAGGCAACCAACCCTAACGAATAAGCGCGCAAGCTATAGGTCGCCATAGTCATATCCCGAGGGGTCATTACATCGCCATACAAAAACAGCGTAGCCAAAATAGGTTCGGCAAGTAGTATCAACGCGGCGGCGGCAGGTACCGCAATAATCAGTACCATACGCAGCGCCCAGTCCAATGTCTGAGAATAGGCCTCAGTTGAACTAGCTGAATGATGACGGGAAAGATTGGGCAGAATCACCGTGGCAATCGCAACCGCAAAAACCCCCAGTGGCAATTCGGACAGGCGATCAGAATAGTAGAGCCAGGAAACACTGCCGGTGGGCAGGAAAGTCGCCAGCATGGTGTCTAGCAACAAATTGATTTGGCTGACCGAGACCCCAAAAATGGCTGGGCCCATCAGGGCGAGTATTTTTTTAACCCCCGGATGGCGCCAATCAACGACAGGCGTCGGCAACATATGAATGCGCGCTAAAAATGGCAGCTGAAACATAAATTGGATAACCCCGGCGGCAAACACTCCCCAGGCCAGCGCGTAGGTCGGCTGATCAAACCAGGGCGCGGCAATTAATGCCGCAAAGATCATCGACACATTTAACAGCAGTGGTGTAAATGCCGGCACTGCAAAGCGGTCATAGCTATTTAAAATGCCTCCGGCAACACCGGTCATAGAGATAAACAGCAGATAGGGAAAGGTAATGCGCAACATTTCCGCTGTGGCATTGAATTTAAACGGGTCATTTAAATACCACTTTGGCGCAAATAGCGCAGCCAAAATCGGCGAGGCCAGAACCACGAACAGCGTTAGCAGCAGCAGAGATAGGCCGAGAGTACCAAAGACCCGATTGACGAGATCTTTTAGAGCCGCCTGACTGCCCTTCTCGCGATATTCTCCCAGCACCGGAACAAATGCTTGAGCAAAAGCGCCCTCGGCAAACAGACGGCGAAAGAAATTGGGGATCTTAAAAGCGACAAAGAACACATCAGCCAGTGCTTCAGCGCCAATCACCCGAGCAAAAATAATATCTCGCGCCAAGCCCATAAAGCGCGACAGCATGGTAAAAAAACTAACCACGCCGCTGGAACGCAATAATCCGCCATCCGCTTTTATAGTCGGTTGCGGCTGTTTTTGCGGCTGCTCTTGGGTCAATGGACTGCTCTACTTTGACAGGAATAATCAGCGCAGTTTAACGACCTCTATGAACATCTCCAAGTGAATATGTAAAAGTGCCTTTCCGTGACTAATCAATCCCCCCGCGGATACTGCTTTTAGGTACTTTAGCCAGAGGCAATATTACTGTGAAAATTGAGTTGAATGTAGCAGGTAAACCCTGTATATTTCCGCGCCTTCAGTGAGACCCTTTGAGAGGAGTACAAACAAGTGGCAAATACAGCCCAAGCTAAAAAACGCGCACGCCAGAACGAGAAACGCCGCCAGCATAATTCCAGCCTGCGCTCAATGGTTCGCACCTATTTGAAAAAAGTTGACGCAGCGATTGAGACTGGCGTACAAGCTGATGCACAAGCAGCTTATACATCAGCAGTTCCAGTTCTAGACCGTATGGCGGACAAAGGTATTCTTCATAAGAATAAAGCTGCCCGTCATAAGAGCCGCCTGAATGCTCAGGTTAAAGCTCTCGGCGAAAAGTAACTTTTTCGCTGTGAATAAAAAAACCGGCTATCGCCGGTTTTTTTATGTCTGCTTTTTGAGGTTAGTTTTGAAAGCTGCTATTTGATAAAAAGCAGCTATTTAAAACCAACCCTTTCAAACCAACTAAGCCTGATTCAGTGCCGCGGTTATTTCAACAACCGCTTTTTTCCCATCCCCGTAGACCATCAACGTGTGATCCATCGCAAACAGCGGGTTTGGCAATCCAGCAAAGCCTGGGCTCAACGAGCGCTTAATCACCACCACATTTTTCGCTTTATCGACATTCAAAATCGGCATGCCATAGATTGGACTGCCCTCAGCATCACGTGCCATTGGATTGGTCACATCGTTGGCACCAATAACAATTACCACATCGGTATCTTCAAAGGTCGGGTTGATTCTATCCATTTCGACCAGATTGTCGTAGGGAACTTCAGCTTCAGCCAGTAGAACATTCATATGCCCCGGCATACGCCCCGCCACCGGATGAATACCATATTCAACCTCTATGCCCCGCGCTTCCATCGCATCGGCCAACTCGCGCACCGCGTGCTGCGCCTGCGCCATTGCCATACCGTAGCCGGGAACTATAACCACTCGCTCGGCAACTTCTAGCATCATTGCCACTTCTTCTGGCTGAGCACTGGTCACTTTGCCGGCATAGATTTCATCGGCATCAATCTTCTCGCCACCAGCGGCCATCTTGCCAAACAGTACATTGGCTAGGGAACGGTTCATGGCGACACACATAATCTGGGTGAGAATCAATCCAGAGGTGCCGACTAACGAGCCGGCGATAATCAATACGGTGTTGCCGAGAATAAATCCGGCCAGTGCCGCCGCTATACCCGAGTAGGAGTTAAGCAGCGCAATAACCACCGGCATATCGGCACCGCCAATCGGCATAACCAGAAACAGACCAAGCAACAGCGCCAGCGCAACAATCGCAACCACGGCGGCTACATTGCCGGGATTTATCACCAGAAAACCCACCGCCGCCAGAGCAGTCAGCAGAAATAATCCATTTCCAATCGGGCCGCCAGGCAAGCCATAGCTTTTCTTCATCAACTCCTGCAATTTACTGAATGCAATTAAGCTGCCGGTTAAAGTCACTGCACCAATCAGTATGGTCAGGCCAATAGCCAGCACAGCAATTGTGCCCTCCACGCCAACGCCAAAGGCACTACTTTCCACCATCACCGGGTTTAACAGCTCGGCAAAAGACGAGGGAGCAACACCCAGCACTGTAAAGTATTCGGCCAGGGCTATAGTCAGGGATGCCCCACCGCCAAAACCATTTAACAGAGCAACCATCTGCGGCATAGAGGTCATTTGAATACGCAGCGCCATAATGCCGCCGACAATTCCGCCAACCAACACACCGGCAATGATAAAGCTGAAATCGACGGTATTAATATTGAGCAGAGTGATAACCACCGCCAACAACATACCCAGTGCCGAGAGCCTATTACCGCGCACGGCGGTCTTTGGTTTGGTTAGACCTTTAATGCCAAGAATAAATAGAATGCCGGCAACCAGATAAACAAAACTTACAATATTTGGATTCATCGCTTACTTCCTTTTAAACATGGCGAGCATGCGATTAGTCACAAGATAACCGCCGACAACATTAATCGTTGCCAGGGTTACTGCAATAAAGCCGAGCACATTGACTAACATTGGCGAGCCTTCATTTCCTGCGGCCAGCATTGCGCCGACCAGAGTAATCCCTGAGACGGCATTGGTACCAGACATCAGCGGCGTATGAAGTGTCGGCGGCACTTTGGTTATCAGTTCAACACCAAGAAATAGCGACAACACAAAAAGCGCTAGCAATAAAATTAAAATTTCCATTTATATTTTTCCTCTTATTTGCTTTCAGTGGCAACAGCTTCCGACTCTGGCTGTTCCTTAACTAGCTCTGCCAGACCCAATAACTTACGCATATGCGGATGAGGGACATCCCCCTGATGGGCGACCACAGTGCCGGCGACAATTTCATCATTAAAATCGAGATTGAGATTACCCTGCTCGTCGAGAATTAATTCCAACAGCGTCTGCATATTTTTACCGTACATCTGACTGGCATGATAGGCGAGATCGGAAGGCACATTTTCCGGACCCATAATGGTTACATCGTGGGCGACTACGGTCTTACCCTGTTCAGTAAGATCACAGTTTCCGCCGCGCTCGGCAGCCAGATCAACAATCACAGATCCCGGCTTCATTGCCTTTACCATATCCTCGGTGACCAGAATCGGTGACTTCGCACCAGGAATAGCCGCAGTGGTAATAATAATATCCTGCTCGGCCACAACAGCGGTCATCAACTCGCGCTGACGACGCAAGAAATCTTCACCCTGCTCTTTAGCGTAGCCTCCAGCACCCTCTGATTCACCGGTATCCAAATCCAGCTCTACCGGCTTGGCACCGACCGAGATAATTTGTTCGCGAGCGGCGGGACGCACATCGTAAGCTTCGACCACTGCGCCGAGACGCTTGGCGGTAGCACAGGCCTGCAAGCCGGCTACACCCACACCCATAATCAGTACTCGGGCGGGCTGCAAAGTGCCAGCAGCGGTCATTAATAGGGGAAAAATTCGCGGCGCGGCAGAGGCGCCCATCAGCACGGCTTTATAACCCGCCAGAGTCGCCATCGATGAAAGTACATCCATGCTTTGAGCGCGACTGATGCGCGGCACCAGCTCAAGTGCTATAGCGGTAGTTCCTTTGTCAGCGACTGACTGTGCTGCACTGGGTGAGGCCAGCGGATCCATCATGCCGATGACTAACTGGCCGCGGCGC
>Ga0209304_1000331_pt1 | contig 32743 bp, 55 predicted proteins | sample COGITO_mtgs_1004_4_FD_184789 | JGI IMG/M metagenome (GOLD analysis project Ga0209304, IMG submission 184789) | Pelagic marine microbial communities from North Sea - COGITO_mtgs_100423 (SPAdes) (version 2) | ecosystem: Environmental > Aquatic > Marine > Epipelagic ...
AGCGCCTCACATCGAAAACCTGAGCTAACCATCACTGGCTTGTTGATAGTCGCCCTTACAGCCTCTAGCACCGTACAAACCCGCTTTAAATTGATTATTTGCTCACTGTTTGGGCTGTTGTCAATTCCATGACGTTCTGCCGTTTGGCTTATTGTTAATTCCTGAAGGGTAAAGTTTGGAGTAAGGTTCATAACCGTTCCTCGTAAAGAACGTCAACAACAACAAAAGCGCAATATGTCGCTAACATCAGCACACCCAAAAAAAAGACCACCGCTAAAAGCAAGTGGCCGAGAAGGTGCAGGGCTTGGGTCATTATCCGTCCCTCGATTCCATCTCGAAGCGTTTGCGTTCCAGTTTAACCAAGTTATACTTATGCCAGAAATTCACTCCAGCACCAAAAAGCGCCAGAACAAAACCGCCGATTGCTAGTATTTCCGTTAAGGTTATCCCGCCCACTACCCCAATGGTTGCGCCCACCCAGCTTAAATTCTGAGACTGTTCTAAAATCTGATCTTTCATAAAAAAACCCTAACATGGGCGGTTATTGAGACATAAAAAAAGCCGCTAGTGCGGCGCGTATGGTGTATTATTGGTAAATGCTTAAAATAAAGCCCTCACACTGGTTTAATTACGTTGGTATTCCTGCAACTATTATTGCTTGTATAGCGTTCTTCATTACCGGTAATGAAAGTTACGGAATGATCGGAGCTGGCATTGGTGGTTGGCTTGGTGGTTCATACCTAACGCTAGAAGCCGTTTATAAGAAAGTGTATGGCAAAAACCCCACTTCAAAAGAAGTCGATGAAGGGTTGGATAAGCTATTCGGCAAGTAATGTTCTCAAGGCTTTAAGCCTAGTGTCATCGTCTCGCGTCTTAGATAGAGCCTTCATCACCTTTTCACCGAAGAATGTTCTAGGCTCGGATACAGCCCTAGCCGTTTGGCCTACTGCGCTCTCTGTAACGCCCTGGAGTGACGTTCTAGCCTGTGTAGGCAGTACGCGCTCCATTTCATTAGCAAACACAAGCAACGTGTCTAAATCATCGCCAAACTTGCCGCCTGTAGCTGTAGCAACCTGATTAAGCCCAGAATAAGCGTCATCAACACGCCCCCCGCTCATGGCATTGCTTGATATCCTTCGCGCCAATGTGCCTAAGCTCTTGTCGAAGTTATCACTAGCCGCATTGCTAGACTTACCTATTAGTGAATCAACCTCGCTTAAAGCGTTCTTTGTTGTGGCGTAGAGTGTATTAGCGTCATCATAATCAGGAAATCGACCGTCCAGCATTTCGTCCATGTTATGCCGTAGTCGCTTGATTAGGTTCTCGGCCTGCTTCTCTGCGCCTGTCTTGTTGCCCGCGCCATAAGTAACATTATTATCTATGTATCGCTTGAGCCTGTGAACATCGTAAGCGTCTGGCGTTTTGGTGTCTGACATTCGCGTAACGACTCGATTAAGTATCTTTTGAGCGCCTGCTAATCCTTCAATGTCGGAGTCTTTAAAATCAAGCCTAATCTTTCCGTCCGTTTTCAGCTTTACGCCAATATCATCTAATTGCGAAACAAAATCATCTACAAAAGGAGTAACTTCTACGGCCTCACCTTTTAATGATTCTGCCGCCTTATCAATAGCCGTCCCCGCCTTACGGTTTACTTGCGTAACGTGCTTATAGCGTTGGGCTATCCGCTCGCCTATAACATTCAAAGGGCGCTCTTTAATGCCCACCTTTGGGTTATTTTTAGCCGCTCGATAAATGCCCACCATTTTACGCATTAGTGATTTATCAGTCTTTGATGCGCCCTTAACTACGCTGACCACGCCCTGATCAAATCCTTGATCTATTGCCTCAATAGCAACTCTGTCCTTAACAACCTTGCCGGACTCATTTAGGGCAAGTTTAGCCACACGAGAATCAGGGTTAGTTTCTAGCAGTCTTTTAAGTTGTGCGTTTTGCGTTATTTTTTCGCCAATCTTCTGAGCAACCTTGCCGCCCGCATAACCCAAAGCTAAACCAGTTACACCGCCCTTCGCCCCATCAACAACAACCTCGCCTAATGTCTCACCCTCAGAGAATCCAACGCCAGCCGCAGTACCCACAACACCACTAGCCTTAGCCGCTTGCGCCGCCATGCTGCCGCCCTTCATTATTCCAGTTTTAGCTAGACCCGCGCCGCCTGTAAGTGCGGCGCCAACCAAGTTAGCGCCTAACGCCACTCCAGGGTTTTCTTCTGCAAATTCTCTGTTAAACTCGCGTATCTCATCCCTAGCTTGCTTGTATGTCTTATTGCTAAACATAGACACTACAGCCGCTTGCCCTTCATCTGCAAAGCCTAGTGATGCGCCTTGAGCCGCTTGGCTAAGAATGCCTAGACCATTTGATGGTAAGTCCTCGTACTCATCTTTTGATAGCGCGCTAATACCTTGAGGCTGTACGCCGTAGGGGTTGCCCGCTTGCTGTGGCGTATTGTGTGGCTGTTCTTGCGGTATTAAATCATCAAAAGCACCAATGCTTGCCGTAGCGTCTGATTTAGGTATTAAATCATCGAAAGCGCCCATTTATTTAACTCCCATCTCTGCTAGTCTAGCCATAACCTGTTCTCTGTCAGCACCCGCCGCTATTGCCGCTTCTGCCTCTGCAATCAATGCCGAATTATCTACACCGCCTTCCACCGCTCTATCTATGATTACTTCATCAGGGTCAAAATTACGCTTTTCCGCCAATTGCCTAAATGTTTCAACACGCTTGTTGTAGTTTTTCTCCGCTCTCTTGTATAGTTTCCCCGCCCTGTTTACAAAATCTTTTCGCTGATTGGTTTCAAGCATTTCGCCGTTTATGACTTTATTGTATCGAGCAACAATCCCCTGAGGCACAGAGCCGGCATTTTGCGCTGTAGCAAATTCACCCTCTCTGACTGTTGAACCAGGATCTAGCACCTTCATATAGTTAAATATCAAAGCCATATCCCCAGCAGGGCTGGGATCTTCCGCAGAAGCCAGCACACGGCCATAAGCGTCATTTACAGCCATGAATGGCTTAGTTTCAGCCGCGAACTCTTTGCGTAGGGATTGCACATCCTTAAAGTCAGCCACACCACCACCTGCTGCTTCCAGTGCATCTTGTTCCTTGTCATACTCGAACTTTTCACGATCTAGCTGATCTTTTGCACTAATAGCTTCTGGAAGTGAAGCAACATTGCCCGCCATTAAGCCTTGAATCTCTAAGGCTTGTGCGAACTCATCGCCAGTTTTAACTAAAAGCCCCGCGAGTTTATCCACTGGCTTACCTTCTGCCGCATACTCACGCGCCTGCGTTCTGATGTATTCCTTAGTGCCTTCTTCGCCGAACTTTTGAAGAACACTAAGACCATTGCTAAAGAACTGTTGAGCCTGCGCCGCATCTTGAGCAAGTGCCGCTTTAGCTTGAGTGTCCGAAGTCTTAAGAACGTCTAAAACCATTTTTGCGCTTTCAGGGTCGTGCTTATTCATAAAGCTCAACTTCTTAAGCGAGTCAGGGTCGCCTAACATTCTCTGCAATCGACTGTTCTCATCAATGTTCTTTTTATTCTGGTCTGCCTGACTTGTCGCCTGCTCTATCTGTTGCTCTTTCTGCAATTCAACTTGAGCAGTTTGAAGCTGTGCTTGCTTTTCTTCTGTGGTGGGTTCAGCCGCTTCTGGCTCTGCAAGTAGCTCCTCCCGGTATTGATCAACCTTTTTATCGTTGGACTTATCCTTATAATGCTTGCCTATTGTCCCGATAGCTTGGCCTAACATTTGCCCCATCTCCGCGCCGCCTGATGGTAGAAAAGGGGCGGGTAATTTCGCTATATTTACTGCGCTAGGTGGTCTCATGCTGCTTCCCTCATTTCTTCTTTAATCTGTTTGTGTAGATTGCCATAATCAATTACCTTGTAATCCCCAACCATGCCCACGCAATCAGGATATTTGGCTTCGACTTCTTGAGCCTTAAACCCTGTCGTCATTTCCGTTCCGACCATGTCTCTAACTGCTGGTTTCCAATCCCATTCGTAAAGCGTTAAACCACCAACCTCACCGACTGGCTGCATGTTGTCTTTAAGTCTCTCGTCACTAAAGAAAATATTTGCTGCGGTTGATGCGGCAGACATCAACATTTGATTGTTATTTAGACGGTTTGCCATAATTGCATTAGCGCTGTTAATCATGCCGCCGCCAATAGCGTTAGCAGAACCCATAATTCCTTGAGCGCCATAGTAGGCCGCATTCATTACGCCTTGCGCTGCCGCCGTACTTCCCTGATTAATGTAGCTTGCCGACTGTGACGCGCCACTCATCATGGTGTTTGATGCGTTTTGCGCCGTACCTGTCAATATGTTTGATACGCTGCCCGCATACCCCATATTGATATTTGCTTGCCTTGCTGCCGCCGCTTGACCAACATTGACTTGATTAACTTTGCGTGAGTAGTCCTGACCTTCAATCGCCATTGCTAATTGTGTGGAGATGTCTGCCGCCTGTTGAGCAGCCGCACCGCTTCGCGTTAGTCCAGATTGACCCAAAGCGCCACTTGCCGCAGCCTGTCTATCATTTACTAAATCGCTATAAATGTCGGTGTCTGAAATCTTACGCAAACGATCTGCAAAACCCTCAAGCGTCGATGCCTCATTAACATCCTCAAGAAATCGAGTACCTGTCTCGACATACGGCGAAAGCATTTCTGTAGTCGTATCAAACTGCCGCTTCTGCTCTGCAATGGCTTTCTCTGATGCCTCAAACTGTAGATTAGCGCCATACTGTGACGCATGCGCAACCATTCCAGCGGCCGCAAATGCGCCATCTGCACCCATCTGAGCAGACCTTAACGCCGCATCCGACTGCATTTGAGCAATCTGCAAAGATGCGTCAGACTGTAGTTGAGCCGCTTCCGTTTGCGCTTTTGCTTGCGCTTTTGCTCCACTTGAACCCATTAGAGTACCCTCATAAATAAATTGCCACTGTCAAATTCTTGTCGTTCCATTCCGGCAGCCCTAGCCATAAAACAAGCCCTGTGATGCCCGCCCTCAATGTATGCATATACTTTTTTAAATCCCATCTCTTTAATCTGCTCAAAGTTAGCTAATAAGCCCTGTATAGGCTTCGCTGGTAGGTCTACAATCGCCGTATGTAAATAAACATGATCACCGTTAGGCTCGTAAAATATAAGCCCTTCACCGACCTTGTAATAGATAAATGACGGATTGGGAATAAACGCCTTTTTGTCGTTTTGCCCCTGCCATCTCCATACCTTAGGCTGTGTTAATATTTTTTTTATTCGCCTAAGCGAAAACTCGCGCTCTAGCATTAAAGTTCGCTAACTTGAAAAATCGTCCTATTTCCCGAAGTTGCTGAGGCAATGCTGCCCGATGTATCTACGTTCTCTACCCACATCTCAAGATAATCAGTGTTTACTAAGCTAACTACCTGATTCAGAGATAATGTTGTAACTGATGACCCCGCAGCCGTTCTGTAAATCTGACCGACCGCAGAACCATTTTTATACAAGTAGAGTCTGATACGGTCGCCGCTAGTCAGCCCGCCAAATCTAGCTCTAAGCCTTACGGAATAATACGCCGTTTTTGTCGATGTGAACTTATCTGATGCGAATAGTCCTGATGTATCCCAATCCTCAGTCCACCCGGTTAGCTTTTTCGGTGTTGCTGCTGTCAGTGACGATGAGCTGGTTAAGCCTGCACTGAATTGAGCCTTTGTAACACCCCCCAGCGCCGCCGCATCAACATAAGCCTTTATAGATTGCTGTGTCGCTAATTTTGTTGCGCTGTCAGTGCTAAGAGTATCCTCATCTAAAACAAAACCCATCCCAGTTGTAACGGTATCTGATAACATCACCGCGCCAGCCGCATTTACGTTAGTCGCGTCTGTTACGTCTGCGTTATTTTCTACCCCTGTCGCCGTAGAGTACCCCGCCACACTATGATCGCCCCACCCTTGCGCTGTATCAGCCTTTGCGCCCTGCGCCGCCGTTGCGTAGTCGGTAGCATCAAAAGCCTTAACTTGTGCAAGGTTAGTAACCTCGCTATCCATTAACGCGCCTGCGCTCGTTACGTTGGCTGTATCGGTTGCGTCAGCGCCATCCTCTACGTTTAAAAACGCCAAAGTGGTGGTTTTGTTCAAGCCTAACGCAATCGTGCCGCTAGTCGTCACTGGCGTGCCAGAATCCACCTCTATTCCATCAGAACCAGATACGGCAACGCTTGTGACTGTACCGCTTGAGCCAGCCCCTGCTGAATTAGCATCAACCGCTATTAGCAAGTCATCTAAGAACTTGTTCATGGGGTCGGTAAATACGACCTCTTTACCGTCCTTAGTCTTGGCTACAGTCTCTAAGTAATTAAGGCGCTGGCCTTGAATATCAGACATTTGCGTTTAACCCTGTGATCGTAAACGGTATCTCTGCGCTAGTCTCTAACGCTAACTGTAAGCATCCATTGGTAGGTGTCAACCCGCCTGAGAAGTTGTAGCGTATTCGCTCGGACTCGTCCTTATCGCCATAACTAATAGTCTGCGCTGTTGACCATGTACCGATTAATCCAGTCAAAGATAAATACATATTTAAATCGTCTGCTGAGTCGCCTGTAACAGCCGTCATGTAGTCGCCTCTTGCCCTGCGTGAATAGCTAACCTCTAGCGAATCAAAAACCGTATCTCTTTGCGCCGCATCGTTTAGCCCTAAGTAAAGGCCACGTGTGATTGATCTTTCTACTGATGCGTTAGTAGAGGTGTTTATACTTAAGTCTTTAAAGTTTTGCGTGGATAGAGGTTTTGTTTTTTCAAATATGCCTAAAAATGAATCATCATTCCTCATGTTGCCCGCGAATATCCATCTGCGGTCAAAGAATGTGGCGAACTGAAACTCAAAAGTAGGATGAAATCCAGCGTCTGAGACGCTGTCGTAGGCTTTGCCCATAGGTCTGCTGTGCCATTCATCATTATCGGAGTACTCCGCATTTATGTCTGAACTCAAGAACCCCCACTGATAACCGCCGCCGGACTGTTTCGCGTAAAGCGTAAAGTCGTCTGTAGTAAACGTGTATACGTTCTCGCCGCCAACAGGGAATGATTGCCCCCGCAAAACGCCCACATCGAAAAAAGAAGCCTCTGACGACCCGCCAGTACCAACACCATCACTTAAAGTAGACTGGCCGTTAAGTGTTATTTGGTTGACCATTAAGCTATCAACAACATACGGTGATATTTTATTAATAGAAGACCCGCTCATCTCATAAAACGAAGCTGCGCCGCCATTCTCACGACCTAAAAACAAAACCTTAGTCGATAACTTAATCATCCCTCCCAGATAACCTATAGGGATAACAGAATTTGAGACATTTATAAATGGCTGAGAAGCACCACCAATATTCCTAAACCTTTGTATTGACTCCTCACCAAAAACAAACAAGTCTTCACCTATTACGGCTAACGCCCTGTTTTTGTCCGGCCTAGCCTCTGCATCAAAAAAGTACAGCGCCGATACGTTACCAGGGTCATCAACCTCTGACCAAAAAATGCTCTCACCATCCGCAGTAAGCCAAACATACCGCCCGCCTAAATAGACTACATCCATGCAATCTGGAAGGTCTGCATCGGTAAGTTCTGAAATGTTCTGGCTAGAGTCTATAAAATATTTTTTAGTGCCTGTAGCAAAAGCAACGCCAGTGTAGCCCTCTGCCCATGCAATATCACCATCCCCAGGAATGGTAAGCCCCCCCGCCAACTGGAAAAGAAAATAGACCGTATCGTTTGGGGGGTTTAGGTCTGTAGTTGTGGTGTATTGGTATGCCGCATCACCAATAACCGTTAATATTTGGTTGCCTCCATAAACCATCAAGCATCTGCATCGGCCAGACAAGTTGTGTATTTTAGTTAAAGTGGGCAGCCCCCCGCCACCGGCTGCTGCGGTATAATCATCAACCAGCAAGCGCATAGGCTCACGCGAAACCAAAGCGCCCCCCACGTTATACATATTGTGGAGGTATGAAATAGACTCAGGCGTGTCTAAAGAGCCTGAGATCGTATCAGGTAGGGGTAGCATCATTTGCTAGTGCCTCGCCGTTGAAAAATGCACCACTAACACGACCGCCGCGAGAACCCTGCCCGCGAGGTAGTGTTTTAGAGGGGATTTTGTTAGGAATGTCATGTTGACGATACATCTTGCTCAAAGCCTCTCTGCTGAATGACGCTGGTGGCAGTAATTGCATGTCCTCTGGCTTTGCTCGTGCCGATGTAGCAAGGTAAGCCGCTACAAGGTTTACAAGGTTAAGCCTAGCAGCTAAAGGCTCGTTAAGCTCGTCTGAGGCAACCGTAGGCGTTGCTATTGTGGTAGTCGTTCCGCTAACAGTCTCCTCAAGGATAATGCCATTAACTCGCAGCTCCTCAAGAACTGAAATCAACACCTGTAAGCCGTTGGACGTAAGCGTTGCATCTGTGCTTAGAATAGACGAACCTCGCCCAATCGAGTCATAAGCGTCCTGTATTATCTCGGAGGCTAACGACATTATTTAACCTTTGTGACTTTCTTCGCCACCTTCTTAGAAACCTTTACAGGCTTCTCAATTATCTTTGCAGGCGCTTCTACTTCTTTGCGCCAATTATCTTTTAGAGCTTTATCTAGCTCATCAATATTTACTACCTTGTACCAAAGCTCACGACCGAACACTTTGCGTGAATGCCGTCTTGGTACGTCTGAATAAACTACTTGCATAATATTTACCCAATAAAAAAGCCCCCCATTTCTGAGGGGCTTCTGGTTTAAATTGCCGCGCCTTGTGACGGTAGCAAAATGCCGCATCGAAGCGGGTCAACAACATTAGGCTTGCACCATGTAGACAAACGATAATTGACTTGACCAGTTAGGGCAGAACCCTGCTTGATAAAGGCAACCTGAATGCCTGACTCTGTTGTGTAAGTGCTTAATACAACACCGGCAGAACCATCCAACGCTGACCAGTTAAGGTCTGATACATACAACTTGATCGCGTCCTTAGTGGTGAACACTGTAGGAGTAGAAGCCGCTGTATTAATCGGACTAATAACTGCCGCATTTGCAGGCTTTGCAGATACGTTTTGATACGCGCCACTCGCTACAATCGCAGGAGCAATAGTTACCGAAGTAGTGCCGCCGCCAGAGATAACTCGGAACGTCATAAGCTCTCCAGTATCTTCTTTAGACTGCAAGTTGATACGATTAACGCCAGCGATTGTAAAAGCATCGCCGTTAGTCAATGAGCCACTTGTGTTAGTCACTACAAGAACTTGTGAGCGAATGTCATCAGAGCTAGGCAATGATAGAGTCGTATCAGAGTTATACCCTTTAGGGTCTACGTCTTGGTCTGCACCATTAACCACCACAGTAGTAACCGCATCAGCACCAATCTGCTTCAAAGCATTGGTTTTGAATACGCGGAAATCACCGATAGAAGGTAATTCACCAGTCGCGTAAGTCATGTGGTCACGACTGTTATCAGTCGCTCGCATACCTAGCTGATTAGCAAGACCTAGCGAAGTGCGAGGAGCCATATACATGAATCGATCAGTGCCGGTAGCACCAACCTCATCAAGCATTGCACCCGCTTTCGCAAAGTGATCGTAGTCAGTTAATGCAGTAGTTTCTGCGCCAACCAAAGAACCCCAATCAACTACCTTATCCGCAATCTCTTTAGAGATATCAGACTGCAGCTTGCGAACCGCAGCGTCTACGTTATCAGTAACACGACGCGCAACTAGCGACTCGTTAACAGATAGCGCGAATGTGCCGTTTTTAATGTCACCCTCAGCAAGTGAGATAGGTACAGAAATGTCTGCAACATCATCAATGCTTGAAGTAACGTCTAAGCCTGTACTCGTACTAATTTGATTAGAGTAAGGTACACGCATGGTTTGCCCAGCAAGTGCAGAAGCACCTGAATCTGGTTTGAAAATATCGGCATTAGTAGCCATGATATTGTTGTTTTCGAACGCCTCACACGCATGTTCCCATGCAATTTGTTCAACACTGGTTAAAGAATTACCCATTTAAATTCACCTTGAATTATGCTTCCAGTTCCCGCTTTTTGGTCATAAATTCGTTCATTGTGATTTTGCCTGCTCTGCATTGATCGCGTAGTTTCTCAACTTTCGCCGCCGCATTTGCTACACCACTCAGCCCGCCTTTAATCGCTTCATCAGGTTCTGGTATTTGTTTAGTTTCTAGTTTTTTGTCTAAAGAATCAGCGTACCTAATTAGCTTTTGAAAACCCCGAATAGGGTCTGCTTTAATGCTTTTCTGCATGTCTGCGGCCTTTTCTAAATCACCGCCTAACGAATAAATCACATGCTCTGCATTATCAAAATAGCCAATTACTACGGTATAAAGCTCGTCATCAATTTCGCCCCTGACCTTTTCTTCAACTTCTAAAAAGTCATCAGCATTTAAAGACTCTGCCCGCTCATAATATGAGTCGATAGATTCCTGCTGTTGTTGTTGGGCAATCTTGACGTTCTCTTGCTGCTCAATACTTTGAAACTTGTTATCAATTAGCTTTTGAGACTCCTCAGTCGCCCGCTTAACCAGGTTAGACTCATACTTATCCATCGCGGATTCATAGCCGTCTGGGTCATCGTAATAGTCATCTGCTTTAGGTCGCGTAACGCTCTCAGGTGCTATAGGTGATGCCGAAAGTTTATAAAGCTCTTGCTGTTGCTTAAGTGCTTGTATCTCTCTCTGGCTCTCCTCTAGCTGTCTCTGTGCTTCTTGTTTCTCCTTCTTAGTTTGAACAAACTTTGCCAACGGTACTCGCTGGTTATCAGGTTTCTTTTCTGCGCCCTCATCAATCTCTTGACTTGGTTCGACTTCGATTGCTTCCTGATCTTGTGGACGTGCTTCTACCTCAGATAAATTCTGATCTTCTGACATTTTTTTCCTCTTGTTTTTGAGTAATCCGCATTAGTCTGAATGCGTACAGAGTGAATCCGCGAAGGCTGTCGCGTACAGTGAGTTATTTAACCGCTAACCACACGTTTTGCTTCCTCAGCCTTGATATAAGAATCAATCTTAATCTCCTCTGCCTCAGCCGCTTTCTTAGCTGCACTAGCAATCTTATCTGCCGTGCTTGCTTCATTCATTTGCGCTTTCGTTTCTTGCTCTTTAGCCATGCTTTGTAATAGCAGGGTATTAGCATCCACGCCTTGATTCTGTTGAGCTTGCGCCATGCCTTGCAAGAACTGTTGTTCTTCTTCGTTTTCAGGCTTAACAACGCCTTGAGCTAATAGCTCACGCCTTAACGCCGCCTTCGCATCTTCTGGTATTCCATCCTTTTGGAGTATCAACAAGCGAACCGCAATAGAGCGATAAGGGTCATCTGGGGCCATTAAACCAACGATGTCCTTTAGAGCTTCAAAGGTTTCTTCTTGTGCTGTCGCGTAGTCCGGTGATGTTCCAACCGATACCTCAAAACTACCTTTAGCTAAATCATTCATTCGCACAAACTGGCCGTTAAAACCAGCGTCAGAATTTAATGCAACCATCTCAGGTGCGCCTTGCTCGTTGATAATCCGCATCTTACGATTAGGTGTAGCTGAGTAAACTTCACGGGCCATTGATTGATACACAATGCCTACACGCTTTAAGAACTTATCAATATTGTCGTAAAGAAAATCAATGTTCATATCAGCACGTTTAAGCGCCGCATTAATCGCCTTACCACTTGCATTAGGGTCGATGGTGTCCTGTGGTGCGCCGCCTAAGCCTTGTAACAAGCTCTCGCGGGTCATCTGCACTAAGTTACCCAAAGCAGGGCTAACATTAGTACCAGGCAGCTTATCAACCGCGCCTAACGCCATTGGATTGCCTGAAGCATCCCTTACAGCGTCCAAAAGTAAATAAGGCTGCTGATGCCAGTTCTTAGACCATTGCGCCCGAATAGAAGGGTTTGCCACCTGTTCAGGATTTAGTATTAGTTTGTCATCGCTTGCGTGAGCCGCACTCTCAGCCGCTAGACCAAACGACATATTCATTAGTCTTTGCGCGTCCATCTTCTCGCGCACAATGCCTTGATAGAACTCTGAACCATCGACAATAGACCGAATGCCATACAACGGAACTACAGGTAAATGCCTGCCCACTATCTGGCGTGAATCTTCTAGAATCTCTGAACCTGAAAATACAGTACGCATGATTCGATCTTTAACAATCTTGCGCTTACGCAGATACTTGTAACCAAGCATTTCCAGTTCATCTTTATACGCATCCGTTAAATCCGCTTCTTTAGCGTGAAATATCGCATCTTCTACCCGCTCAGGATTGTGGTAGGTGTGCAACATTATCTGCTCACTCTCTACGTGATACCGAACCGCTACATACACAATGTCAGCCGTTCTCAAGAACCAGCTAAACGTGCTTCTGTCGTTAGGCTTGAACGTGCTAGGTGAGGCGTTAGGGTATAGCTTCTCGAAAGCATCACGGCTATGCGCTGATAGCATGGTCACATGCCTAGCGTCTGATTTATCCGCTCGTCTTGCCGAAGCATCCCAGACAACCATTGAATAGGCGTTAGGTATCTCAGTAAATACAATATTCTGCGCTGTATTGTCTGGGTCGCCTTCGTCCTCATATTCCGTGTTGAGAAGTATCGCACCGTAGCCACAACGGAGCATTTCATCAACTGCCGTGTCTATGCTGTCCTGACCGCCTGAGCGCTCCATATCGCGCCTAAATACGCCATCTAATAGAGTAGCTTGCTTTTCGTCTGTCGCTTCGTCAGCAGGCGAGAAATTAACGATTCTACGGTTAGCTCTCCATCTTGAAATTGCTCGCCTAACGTAATCAGAAACGTGATTTAACTCTGGCTTGGCTCTGTTCTCATAAGAATCTTCAAGCCACCCTTCCCACTGACCACCCGACACCGAACAGAATCTAAACTCCTCGTTCGCCATGTCGCGCACATCTTCCGAAGCCGCTAAATCGTCTACGAATTGTTTTTTATATTGTTCTAACATCAGAATGCTGAGTACCCTTGTGGTATTACTACGTCAATTTGTTTTACTGGTGGCCTAACCATTGCATCAAACAGCTCTGTAAAGCCCCAGATGGCTGCGTCTGCTCTATCCGGTGACTTAACGCCTTGATAGCCCTCACGACTAAACGCTAATAACTGATCCTCTAATTCTGGAAAATAGCCAACGTGATGAATCTTGCCCTGCTCATACAAAGCCGCTATTGGCTCTGCGCGAATGTGCTTACCCCTTGAGGCTCTCACTTCCTTATAATTAATATTAGGCTTGGCTGTCCTTACTACATGCTCAACCATTCCGCCGCCGTAATTAGATTCACCAATTACCGCATCTGCCTGATGCCTGTCGTATGCACTACCAACAACCTTGCCCCACTCGTTAGGGCTATGCCTTCCTGATAAGTCCTCGATTAAGTAGCCATGGCCATCAACACCTAAACCAACGACAACAATCCCAACCTCATCGCTGCGCGTGTCCTGATCGCCGCTACACCCGCTAGGGTCTACTGCCACCACTACGCGCTTAAAGTCTGGTATAGCGTCTTGTATGCGCCCCAGCAGCCTAGAACCAAGTAAGAAGTCATCACGCCATAGAGCGTTTTCGTCATCGTCTGCAAACTCGCCGTATAAGAAGCGTTTGCGTGACCGTTCTGGCAGACTCCGCAAAGTCTCTAGATAATCCTCATCAATGTTCTGCTTGTTATCTTCTGGGTTAATCCGAAAATAAGCATAGTCATCTTGGTTTAGTAAGTTGTTAGACTCAACATCAACCTTTGCAACAAACGTTCTATATGTCCAATGCCGCTTTGATGGTGGGTTAAAGTCGAAATAAAACTTATTCTTTAAGCTAGTCTTTTGAGCTAATCGCGTCTTACTCAATATGTAAGATGCGTATGGTATCTGACTGCACTCGTTGTAGTAGATCGTGGCAAATTCCATGCCTAGAATTTTCTCTGATCGCTCCTTATCATCTAAGCCAGCGAACCAAATCTCACTACCGTTAGGCAATGTTAGAAACCAATCTTGCTTGTCTAGTCTGCAACGCTCCCATAAACCAGGGTATGCGCATTTGATAACCTTTGGCAGCGTATCGAGTACGACAGAAGCCTTAACAGCGTTAAACCTGAATCTAAACACTACATGACGACTGCCCGCCGCCTTTAATGCCCTTGTGACAATCGCTAGAACAATTAGAAACGTCTTGCCGGAACGTGAACCGCCACCAATAGCTATGTGCTTTGCAGGGCTTATCAGTACATCAAGCGCCTCGTCTTGCTTATCAGTGAGACTAAACTTTGGCAACCTTGCCGCCTATCTGCAAAACCAAGTCACCCTCTTGCTTTACGTCTTGCTTGTCGTGCATTCCATGATTAGCCAGAACTAGCTTTGCAATGGTCGCGTTAAAGTCACCCTTGAGGCCGTTGTTTAGCGTTACATTCTTCTGCTTTGACTCAATCCGCGCTAACGTGTCCGATAATTGCTCGTAAGCATCGCCCCATAAGTAAATAGTTGATCGACTAACGTCTAAATATTCAGACAGCCCCTCTACGCTTGGTATCACATCACCGCAGTCTTGATAGCAAAAAAGATATGAGTCAGCCTTAGCCTGCATATCCTTATTGTACTTTGTCGGTCTACCCGCCATTAGTCACCCATTGCCAAGCTAATAAACTCTAGCTCATACTCTGCTTTGATTATCGAAAGTGCGCCACATACGTCTATGTATGTAACTTGCCCCTCCATTTCTTCTAGTAATCCACCAACCGCTTCCGCTATGCCCTGAACAGGTCTCGTTTGTGTTCTGTTCTCGCTTTGCTTGAGTTTTACTATTTCAGCCATAATGTAAATTACCCGCCCAATATCGTAAGTGGTAGCTTTTCCAGCCCCTGATAGGTGATGTTGTGGCGGGTTTATTCTGTATCCCGATATGGAATAAAAAAAGCCCCACCAAAATTAATGAGTGAGGCTTATTGTGTTCTGTGGGCGCAATACTCAACCCTAGCGCCCTTTATACACTGGATGGACATACAGTTCAAGCATTATTTACAAATAAATGCAAGTTTTTTTGATCATATCCCGCCCCTCGCTATAAACTCATCTTGAGCCTTCGCTAATTGCCTGTCATACGTCCGACGACATACACCGCACGCCTCTATGTATTTAGCCATTATTCTGGCTTTGTAGTGCCGGTCTGTCTCGCTATCATTCTGCCTTAGCTTGCCATACAAGACGCTCATTGAGTCCATGCGGCTTATGTAATGCCTAAGTATAAATTGGTAGTTAAACGGTTTTAGAGATGCAATAACGCCTGTAATTCGATTACCATCATCCTCCGCAAAGCTGAACCCGCTACGTTTGGACGGTGCGCCATGTGGTGAGCCTGTTAGTTTCTTGATCTCTAGCAAGTCCGACCGCCTGTATTGCCTGGCCCACGCCTTAAGCGTTGCGTCTGCCCTCTTAGATAATCTTTGACCTTTGCCGCGCACAATTACATTAGGCTGTATCTCTGCTTCGATTGTCTTACCCATTACTCACCCCCTGAAACATCGGCCAAATGATCGGCCAAATGGGTCACTTCCCTGCCTAAGACCTTATTGAGTAGCCCTCCAGAAAATACGTCAGGGCTAAGATCAAACCATTCGCCACCAACTCTAAAATCAGAAAAAAACGTGTGCGCCCTTCTTTCTTTGCCCCAAGCGTTGTTTTTATTTGCCCCAACATCAACAAAATCAACCACCCTTAGCTTTCGCGGCGTTGCTGTCTGTAGCTGGCTTAATCGTTTTTTAACATCCTTGCTAATGCCTATCTTCACCCGCTTTTCGTCTGTTATCGAATAGACAAAAAACCTTGGCTTTCTTGTTGAAAATTTAGCCTTCTTTTTTTCACTCAATTGAGTTACTAAGACTCTCTGCTTGTCCGTTAAGTATCCGTGAGTCCTGTAAAACTTAAGCAGGCTTTTTGCGATTGGCTTGCATTCATCATCACTTCTCGAAAGATTGGCCAAGCACTTTAATCTAGCTTTAAATGTGTCGTTTCCTTGATATTCTCGCTCTTTCATAACTCTACCTCTCTAGTTAGTCGCGCGTAATGCTTCCGAATCTGCTCTAAGTCCTCGATTGTGTAATGTTTCGCTTCATGGTGTCCTTCTAGCCACTCCAGCCGATCTTGACCGTATCTCGCTACTATCCCCTTCGCGTACTCTTTAGGCATCCCGCCCTTGAATCCGTTGCAATCTCGGCATTGTCCGTTTACGTTTTTAGGCTCGAATCTCAATTCAGGGCTAGAGCCTACAGATTTATAGTGTCCGGCATCGAAAACACCGCCCAACCCTGAGCCGCCCATCATGTGCGCGTGTTTGCCACATGAGATACAGCCTAGCCCCTTGTCGCGCTCTCGTATGTAACGATTGAATACAACTTGAGTCACTTTAAGCCAGTGCTGTAAACCTTTGGCCTTTGCCTTATTTGTGCGCTTACGCTCTGCTCTAATCTTGCTTAGTGTCTTTGCTACTTCCTTGATTCCATCAGGGCTTTGTAGGTATATGCCGCGGCACTTGTAACTACAGGTTTTCTGGAACTTGTCGCCGTTAATCTGGTTGCAGACCTTGCATCGTATGGTCATGCTGTAGCCTCCAGGATCGCCTCACCTACTGCCTGTACTACGTCAACGGTAACGGCATTACCTAACGCCTTGTAACGCGCTGTAGCTGGTACTTTCTTAATTACGCCCTCGTAGTCTCCGTACTCTGTCCAATAATCGCTAAACCCCTGTAGCCGTTCGCATTCGACCTCTGTTAGTCTGCGGATTGAGTTTACTGTTTGGTAATTATGGCTGGCGTTGGCGCGCAGAGTCCCTGCGTAGCTGTTTCTGAATCTTTGGCCGCTTAGATTTTCATTTTCAATATATGGCTCAACCACATAATTATCCTTAGCCACGCTGGTTAATGTGTTTGTAGTGCCGTTGTGGTTAATCTCTAAAGTTTGCCGCATCGGTGCGCCTGCTGTTCTGTCGCTGGGCCTTTGAGGGTTTCGCCCTCTTTGCGCTGCTATCGAAACTTTAGGAACGTTGCCATGACCTGCTGATAAACACTGGCTATGTCCATCAACACTAAAAACCCTGCCATCTTGACTGCTATTCAGCCGCGCTACCTCATTTACTAGAGTCATGCTAGAATGCATTCCGCCTGAGTTTCCGCCGACTGTAAGCGTTCTAACATTTGTGGCTTGCTCTGCCCTTTCATCAATCCCGCTAGACTTCGGCTCGACAGGAAATACCGTTCCGCCACTTCCCTCTCCAAGACTTCCGACAAGGTAGACGCGCTCTCTGTTTTGGGGTAGAAACCATGCCGTATTAAGCAATTGCCATTCAAGTCTATAACCCCCAATGTCGGCAAGGGCTTGGACAACTGCCCAAAAGTCTGCGCCATCGTTTGAGCTGAACACGCCCTTAACATTTTCCCAGATAAAAAAGTCTGGTCGGCACTCATCAATGAGCCGTATTGCTTCCCGCACAAGACTGCTGCGCTCCCCCTCAATTCCTTCACGCTTTCCAGCCAAGCTGAAATCCTGGCAAGGTGAGCCGAAGGTGATAGCGTTAATTTTTGGCAATCTGTCGCCGCGAACATCTGTAACTGACCCTGCATATTCCGCCTCTTTGAATTTGTTTCTGTAAATCGCTATTGGGTGCTTTTCTATCTCGCTAAAATAGTGGTTTTCAATCTCAAAACCCGCTTGCGTTAATCCTTGAGCAAAGCCACCTATGCCGCTAAATAAATCGAGCAAATTTATCTTGCTCACAGATTACCCCCGCCCTGCCGCTTGTTCTCCAGACTCTCCATGCTAGGGAATGGAACGTGAACGCCAAAGTGAGTAGATGTGAATTTATTAATTGTGTCGTAAATATCCGTTATCTGCTGAGGTTTTAAATCCTCAGTGCTATCCACACCATAAGCGCGACGCGCTATGTCCTTCCACAACAGCTCTTTGATTGTCAGCAATGTCCAATTTCGCTCAACTGATTTTGATAGTAACTCCTGAACCGTTGCGCCTTCGCGTATCAAGGCTTGAGATAATTGCTCACAATGTAGATGTATCGCGCCCCTTTGCGCTGCACTTAGACTCAAAGCCCACCCCCGCTCTGTCTTTTTTGGGCTAAATAAAACTCATGCGTTTTCTTCATGTCTCGCTTAACTTTTCCGCAACTATAAAGACCATGAACATCTACACTTATTGCACCATCAAAACGAACCTTATAAGTGCTAGTGCAAGTCTTTCTGTCGCCGCACGTACACGGTTTACTCACAGCCCACCCCCATAGATCAACCAAGCGCAATAGATCGTACTAGACGCGCATATCAGCCCAAACACCGCACCGATTAACCCGGTTAGATCTGCGTTATGGCGAAGAAAGCTAAACGCTACATGCAAAGCCATTGTTCCCGCCATGCCTAGAATTATGATAAACATTAGATCAATCATCAGGACAACCTCCATTCGAGCATTCGAGCCTATCCAGCATCACTTGCTGTTTTGCTTCGTGCTGTTCTTGTAGCTGTTTCTCTAGCGCGTTAATTTCTCTCTGAACCTCAGCCTTTCTAGCTGTCAGCCTTTCGCGATCTTGGTTAGCTGTCTCTGTCTGGTGAGTCTCAGCCGCCATAATTTCGTTTAGCTGGCCTGTAAGCTCACTTAGCCTTATTTGCTGATTATTCATCTTCTGCCCTAATAACCCATCTATCTCGTTGCTTAACCGCATACACTCAGAATCTGGCGTGTGCAAATCTCGCGGATCAAATCCGTTTTCAATCAGCCTGCAAACTAGGTCGCCGTATTCCATCATCTTGGATGTAATCGTTTCTTCGCGGTTCATGCGTAAGCCCTCACGCCGCGATAAATCCAGTCCTTAACTGTGTTTATGTTCAAGTTGAATGTCTCGCTAATCCATTTAGGCGTTTTGCCTATCTCGTGAAGCCTAACCACACTCTCTACAACCTCCTGAGAATGTTTAGCCTTTGGATGCTCTGCGCCTCTCTTTCGTTTATCGTTCATAAGTCAAACGCTCCAAATTCAGACGCGAAGTAAATAGCCGCAAGCCATACGCAAAATAGTCCTAGTCCAATCATTACCAACCCCCGAAAATCTGCTTAATCCGAAACTCCACTTGATCGACCCACTTACAGCCAAATCCAGCCGCCACTTGATAGACCACGAATAAAGCGCAAACTATCCATAAAATTATTAATCCGATCATAAGAAACCCCTGTAAGTCTTGCCCTTATTAAAGTCGTGAATCCGTTTAAGCAAAGTACCCTGCGAAATCTTCGTGCCTTGCGCCGTTAGCTTGTCGGCTTGCTCTTGCGCGTAAGACTGACCTCTGCCATGTGCGCGTTTATATCCGATAGCTATGCGCTCGATTACTCCTGCCGGAATCTTAATTGTTTGCTTGCCTGCCTTCTCCATGCGCTTAGTGCCATCGCTATTCCTGAAATCAGGCTCGCCGGTTAAGAACTGGCCCACTATGTCGTTCAGGCTTGGTGGTGTGTTCAATAATTTTGAACAGTGGTTATGTGTGAACATTACTGACCCCCTAATTGATGGTGTGCTTTAATTTAGCTCTATCTCTAGCAGTTTTTCCTGGTCTTGATACACCCGTCTTTTCCTTGCAGTTAAGATGTGTTGTGGACAGGCTTCCAAGTTTTTCTCGTTGCGATCTGCTCATATATTTACGCAGCCCTGTCTCTTTGCCTTCTTGGTTTACTTTTGTTCTAATCATTACTGACCTCCGTTAAGTTTGTTTAAAAGCGCCTTCCAAGCATCCTTTGCTGTTTGAGACATGTCCTCGCTCTTTCCGTATCTGATAGTCCCGAAGTCCTTATTTAATTCTTGAAAATAAAAGTGTGATGTTTTGCGGTAGTCGCTAAACCTGTCTTGGTTGAACCTTTCATCGTCATCAAGAAAGTCTGTGTATTCCTGGAATGTCTGCCACCCCTCAAAACGAACAACATTGAAGCCAAGCGACTCTAAATAATCTTGTCGCGCCCTGTCGTAATCAAGTTGGTCTTTGTGGTGCTTACCATCGGCCTCAATAATCAACATCAAAGCAGGGTTGCAAAAGTCAACGTAGTATTTTCCTATCTGATACTCCGGCAAGAACTTGACCGAAATACCTCTAATTTGATTAAAAATGTTTCTCTCGATTGGTGTGCAATGAAACGTGTCTACCCCATCAATTCCATCTAAGTCATAAACGTGAAAACCATCGAGCGCCTCTGGCGTAAAGCTGTGAATATCTAAACCATGCTCACGGTAATAATCGTTTATCTTTTTTCTTTGCTCGAACGTGTATTGCATCACCCAAGACCTCCGACCCGCTTCAATGGCTGGTCATTTGTGGTGCGCTTATTCCAAAACGATGACTCTTGCGTTTCGCTCATAGTCTCGAACCTTTGGAACGCGCCGTTAAAAACTAAAGGAACAACGCCTGTAACGCCGTTTCTCTGCTTAGTTATGATTAGCTCTGCCTCGCCCTTAAACGCGCTCTTTTCTTTGGTGTAAACTTCATCGCGGTAGAGAAACATAATTGTTGATGCGTCTTGTTCGATTGCGCCGGACTCTCTCAAATCAGCCGTAATAGGTCGCTTGTCTTGTCTGCTCTCACATGTTCGATTTAGCTGAGAAAGTAAGACCACTGGAACGCCATGACGTTTAGCTATGGCTTTTAGTTTCTGTGAAAATGCTGTGACCTCTTCAAAGCGGTTTCCATGTGTCTCGCTACCCATGATCTGTAGGTAATCTAAGAAAATCGGCATCTTGCCCTCTTTCTTGAATAGCTTTCGAGCGATTGCGTCTATCCTGTTCGCGCTCAGTGCTGGCGTGTCGTCAACGAATATCCCCGACTCCATCAACTGCCCTGTCGCGTTAGTCAATTTAGACCAATCATCATTGTGTAACTTTCCGCTTCTGATCGTGTCGTGATTAATTCCAAAGCTAGAAAACAGTCGATTAACTAATTGCATAACCGGCATTTCAAGCGAGATAAAAAGAGACTTGCCGCCGTTTAACCCGATGTTCTTAGCCATATTTACCGCTAGAACCGTTTTGCCCATACCAGGCCGACCCGCTATTACATAAACCTCGCCATTCTCAAGCCCTAGTATTTTGTCATCTAGTGAGCTGAATCCAGTTGGTACGCCTACACACGTTCCATCAGACTTCCAGCGTTCCTCGATACCGTTGACCGCATCAGTTAGCGATGTTGATATGTGTTGTGCGCCGCCTGTCGTAGCGTTTTCAATCAGTGCAGTTGCGTTACGGTCTGCCATATCCACAATGCTTTGAGCTTCGCCGCTAGAGGCGTTGTACGCGCTTCCAATCAACTCTTGAGCGTCTTGGATGATTCTGCGAAGTAAAGACTTCTCTTTGATGATCTTCGCGTATGCCAAAAGGTTGTTAGTGTTCGGTGTGTTCTTGGTTATCGTTCCCAAGTAAGCCATGCCACCCGCATTTTCTAAACTGCCTTCGCTGTCTAACTGCTCAGAGACAACGATCACATCAACTGGCTTATCCGATCTGTGTAGTTTCTGGATAGCGTTAAAAATCAACTGGTGAGAATGTTGGTAAAAATCATCACCGGACAAAAGGCTGATTGCGTCATCGGTATCCTTCGCGTTTAGCATCAATGCGCCTATTGCGGAATGTTCAGCCTCTAGCGCCTGTGGTGGTAGGTTGAAATTATCCATTTTCAGCCACCATGAGTTTCTGCGCGTTCTTGCCTTTGGTGGTTAAGTAAATTTCGCCGTTCTGGTTTTGCGCGTAACAATCGTATCCGTTACCCTCAAGGCAATTACTAAAAGCTAAAACCCAATCAGTTTTTACAGATCGCTTTTTGTTCTCTATCCAGTAGTCTTTGAATTTAAACCAGCAGACATCGACAATGTCGTGAGGTATCCCCATCGTGTCAGATTTTCTAAAAGCGATTGAATCTAACGGTATTGGGTCAACACCAATTTCCTTACATTCTGCAATGTAGTTTTTTAGTGTTTGTCTTTTAGGTTTCTTAGTGCTTGAGTGTGTAGGCTCGTCAGAGCCGTTACTCTCTTCTACTCTATTCTCTTCTATTCTATTCTCTTCTATTAGAACGGACTTTATCCCTACACTATCGGGACACTGTCGGGACATTGTCGGGATACGCTCTAAGTCATTGTTTCCATTATCTATTTCTTTCTTGATTAGCTTCTGAGTGTATTCGTCAGTGCGTGTCAACATTTTTAAGCATGTGACAACGCCATTTGTGTTTTCGAAGAGTTTTAGCTCAATAAATCGCCCCATCATCTGCTGCACTTTTTCAACAGTTGACCCGGTATTTCGAGCAATAATTCGAGCATCATGCTCAAGCTCAAAGGTTAAATTGTGCTTCTCAACATTGGCCGCGATAAGCTCAAGGCAATAGAAATAAAGCCCATAACCCTCAAGACCATAATCCAATAAAACCTCTTGGAGTTTCGAATCCATGTTGGAATTAGAATCGTGTTTAAACCATTTAATGAGACACCCCCACCGCCTTAAACGTGCCTAGTACGCCATCGCCCAAAGTGACATAAATCTTTCTGCCATCAGGCAAAGCGATCAAATAGAAATCAAGATTAGAGCGAGTACATGTCCGCAGAACGGCATATTTCGTCTTAGATTGAACCATGCCCACGTTTGATGATTTAGAGGCGTATACCGCCTTTAAATTAGCCATTCAAATTCCCCTAGTTGGTAAAAAGTGTCTAACCTTTTGGTTAAAAAAAAGACCAATCACGCTACTTTGTGAACGCTTAATAGGTCTGGCTGTTTAGCGTCCCTTCCTATAGATTGGTTGTCATGAAAACGTTGAAGCTCATTCTCTATTGCTGTACGGACAAAAGCACTAACTTGAGTTTTAGACAGCGCAACCACCTGATTAAGATCTTCGGCTGTGTATTGGTCTATCACCGTTCTAACGGCTACGCTTTTAATTGCTTTAATGTCCTGGTACATAATTTATCCTCGGTAAAAAAAGCCCCATCAGCGTTTAGACATCAGGGGCAAACACCACTAGGAGTTGTGATTAGTTAAATAGTCGTGAAGCCTCTGAACCTTGCTAATGCCAGCGTCAGGGGATTCACCATTGCGAAACATAAGCAACCATCTGTAGCTCACATTGCAATCTCTAGCGACTTGAGCAAGTGTCAAATCGGTTTCAGCCAAAAGGCTTAATGTTTTGTTGTATAAGTTCATACGAGTAGTGTGCAACATTTCGCACACTAAAGCAAGCACTATTTGTGCAATATATGTATATTTATTTGCGGTAAGATTTTTATATGAAAAAGAAAACCACGACAGAAACGCTTGCATCGAATCTCAGGCATTTAATGGACTTGTCGGGATTTACTATTACTGAGCTAGTTAAGCGTAGTGGAGTGTCCAGGAGAACCATTGCATACATTCTCAAAGCAGAGAACTCCACAAGCATAGAGACAGCCGAAGCTCTAGCTAAACCCTTTGGTCTTGAAGGGTGGCATTTAATCATGCACAACTTACCGCACGATCTAAAAGCATCTAAGAGCCTTAATAGCCTCATATCTAACTACATAGGCAGCAGCTCAGAAGGGCAAAACATGATTGACTTAATGGCAGAGCGCGAAGCTAGAATTAAAGCCGACAGCGACCCACCGACTACAAAACCAAAAGAAGCAAATTAGCCACCTTCGGGTGGTTTTTTTTTGGCCTATAGAAAATAATGTGCAAAATATGTTCAAATAATACTTGCAACAGTGTGCGAAATGTTGCACAATACTTACATTGAAGCAATACACAACGGAGCAGGGAAATGAGTGCAGCACGATTACCAGAAGGGTTACACACAGATCCAGTTAAGTGGACCAAACCAAAACAGCCGCGAGTCGCCACTGAGCATAGGCGAGCTATTAAAGCTTTAAAAGCGGAGGCTAATCGTAGAGGGCAGCCACTAAAGCCTTTTATGAGAAATCAGGCATTAGAGTCCGTTAGCAACTGGTTCTTTAACAAGGCGAACTAAACACTCCTGCCAAGTGCTATGGCGATGGTTCGGTGACCCCTCCACCGATAGCACAAGAGGGGATTTACTAACAGGTGAGATTATGAATAAAGCACAACACAGCATAAACGAAGGCAACGAGTTTCTTGAACTGTGCCTGGCGAATGATGCGGCTGAGGCTAGATACAACGCCCACCGCGAAACGCTAAAGCGTATAGGTGAGTCATTAGCAGACTTTAGCCGTGATGACATTGTATGCCTAATTGGTGAGTCGCCAGAAAGTGCGGCTCTAAACCTAAAGGCTCTGATTATCGAGCGTCTAACAGGCAACCACCGCGAAAACTTTGCGGAGCGTTTTGATTTTTGGGCTGAGAAATTAACGGAAGATTGTGAGGCGATAAAATGAACCATGAAGAACTACAACGAGATTTTTACCGCGATTTTGATAATTCGTATGTTAACAACTGGCATATCAATAGTGATTACTTGTCCGACCATGTGCCAGTTTTTCGATCACTTAAGATAGCAAACGAATCAGCACATGGCGAAGCAGCTAGACCTTTAGTAAAGGCTAATAGATACGCCAGGCAGAACCGATTAACCGCAACATTGATAGGAGTAACACACGATGACATTCACTAAGCAAAAACAAATGAGCCTTAAATTAAGAACTAAATACAGCTTGGAGTCTCAGCTTTTCTACTTAAAGCGATGGATTAGAGTAAACGGCCCGGATGTATTAGCCGGACTTGCGCTTGGCTTGGCTTTATTAACTTTAGGAGCGATTTAAGATGAGTCAATTAGTTGAAAAACAAGATGCTGTTATTACCACGCCCAGCAATCTGCTAGAGCTTGCAGTAAGCAAAGGGGCAGACGTTGACCAATTAGAAAAACTAATGGCTCTACAGGCAAACTATGAAGCCAAACAAGCTAAATCTGCTTATCTAATGGCTATCACTAAGTTTCAATCCGAAGTGCCGCGCATCAATAAGACGAAGGAAGGGCATAACTACAGATACACGCCACTGTCCGACATTGTAGAGCAGATTAAAGGCTTGTTGCAGCGTTGCGGTTTATCGTATCGCTTTGAGCAAAATCACCAAGAAGGCATACAGGTAACCTGTGTTCTTTCTCACATTGAAGGGCATAGCGAGCGAACATCAATGACAGCCGACCCCGACACGAGCGGATCTAAAAATTCCGTTCAAGCTGTAGGCTCTACCGTTACCTACTTACAACGCTATACGCTGATCGGTGCGCTCGGATTAACCACAGCCGACGAAGATATGGACGGTCGCTTGCCATTCCAGGGTTTAGATCAAAGCCAAATAGCTAAACTAGACGAAATGCTTTCAGACTGTGAAGGCGAGTTTAAGGGCTTTAAGTCCAGCTTTTTCAAGTGGGCAAAGGTTAGCGATTTAAGCCAAATTAGCGCAAAGAATTACGACAGCGTTAAAAAGCAGATTGATAACTCACTGGAAGCGAGGCGGTCTAAATGATTATCCACGATCAGTGTGAGCAAGGCAGTCCAGAATGGCACGTTTTACGCTCCGGCTTAATCTCTGCCTCAAGTGCTGGTGAGATATTCACGCCCACAGGCAAACCAGCCACAGGCGCGAAAGTTGAGAATTACATCAACCGACTGATAGCAGAGCGCGTCATGGGGAAGCCCGTAGAAAGCGGCTATACCAGCGCCGCGATGGAGCGAGGGCATGAGATAGAGATTGACGCTCGGAGTTGGTACGAAATGGCGAAGGGCGTAGACGTTACGCAAGTGGCAATGATTCAAAACGGTGACTATTCATGTTCGCCTGATGGTCTTATTTTTGCCGATGGTGAGCTAGTCAAAGGCTTAGAGATTAAAAGCCCTTTAGCGCATACACAAGTATCGTATTTAATGAAAAACCAAATACCTACCCAATACATTCCACAATTACAAGTTTCGATGTTTGTTGCCGGGTTATCTGAGTGGGATTTTTTGGCATACCATCCCGACCTAAACCCTATGCTTTTAACGTGCAAGCGTGATGACGTTTGGCTGGATGGATTTTTAAAGGTTGCAGAAAACATACTCCTTAGAATTGTCGAAGGCGTAGAACAAATCAAACACTGAGGGAATCATGAAGGAAACAATAATCCAAAAACTAGATGACTTGATTAACAAGGTCGAGTCTACCGAGTGCATAAATGGTCGCGTTGATAATGACTTGATCGACTTACTAGAAAGCGCAGTTAATCACATTGTAGATTTAGAAAGCGAACTAGAACAACTTAAACGAACGGAGAAAGCAGCATGAAAGTAGGCGTATCAGTAAAAATAGATGTAACGAAAATCGACAAGGCTCGACTGTTTGAGGGCAAAAATGGTGCTAAATATTTGGACATGACAACCTTTATCGACCTCGACAATCAGGGCCAGTTTGGTGACAACGGCATGATTACCCAAGACGTTAGCAAAGAAGAACGCGAACAAGGTGTTAAAGGCGCGATTCTTGGCAATGTTAAGGTTTTTTATAAAGATGGCGGAACTAATCTGGCCCACGACCCATCTGCGAAACAAGCTAACCCGCAAGGTCAGGCGCAGGATGGTGGCTTTGACGACGACATTCCGTTCTGATGTACGCCTAACCCCGCACACTTAACGTATTGCTTAATTGATACATAAAACTCTAGCATAAAGTAATGAAACACAACAAGCGAACTAACGCACAGCACAATAAGCGAATATTAGGCAAGGCTAACCATTTTGCATGAATTTTGAATAAAAATCGTGCGGTGACGTATCGCTAAAACCGCACGATTAAAACTAAACGTATGAGTGGAGTAAGACAATGAACGCACTACACAAAGACCATAACGGCGCTATGTGCGCTATACAGGAGGCAAGAGATGAGCTGGACAGATTTTGATGAATTAACAGCAATACTATCAGATGTAGCCGTTCAAAAAGCTGAACCCACCAACCCAGCACTAGACGAAGTGATTGCGATTCTTGAGGGTGAGATAAGCAATTATGTAGGCGAAGAAAAAAGATTAAAGATGTCTAAGTTTCGCGCAAAATATAACCAACACAAGGGGGCAAGTTTTGCGTTGGGGTTTGCATTAGAGCAAGCAAAAGCAATCAAGGCTAAGAGCGAGGTGGGCGAGTGAGTGCAGACATAGAGAACTGGCTAGACGTGGAGCAGATGAGTGAGATTCTGCGGATTACGCCTGGCACGTTCCGAAATCACAAACTCCCCGAAATCAAGACGCGATGCCGCCATTTTAAAGACGGTAAACGTGTGTTAGTGCCTGAGCCTGATTTTAGGCGCTACCTTAACAGCCGGATTGTTGAGCCTAGTCTAAAAGTTTAGCTAAATCTTCTGCGCTTGGATGGTAGTAGATCATCAATGACTTCAAATCACGATGCCCAATTACGCGAGCTAACTCAATTACACTCAGCTTTTTAGCTAAATCCATGACCGCACGATGCCTTGTATCGTGGAATCGTAAATCTTCAATCTCTAGCCGCTTGCAAACCTTCCTAAATGTACTCGATAGAACGTCCGGCTTTACCGTGAATAAGCGCCCATCAGTGCCGTTCTGAGCCGTTAAAATGCTCAAGGCATGGCTAGACAAGGGTACGTCCCTTTTATCCCCATTTTTCGTATCATTTAGGCGTAAAAACCGCCTCTCTAGGTCAATTTGTGACCACTCCAAGCTCAGTATCTCACCGCGCCTCATTCCAGTGGCTAATGCCAGATTAAAAGCCGCTCTAATTTGCTGACTGGATTCCTTGCCTTTAGTTAGATAATCATTGATCTGCTCAATCTCTAAATCAGTAATAACCCTATCGCGTGAACGTGTTTTGCTCGGTTGCTTAACATCCCTCAACGGTGGCTCTGATAAATAGCCCCACTCGATACACTCGCGGAATACAGAACCCAACAAAGACAATTCACGTCTGATTGATGCCGGGCTAATAGTTTGCTCTAATATCCACCCTTTCCAGAATTGTGGCGTAAGATTGCCGAGCATGTACTGATCTAATCCATTATTGAGCAGCTTGTGGATTCTGACCGACTCCCACCTTGCGCCCTTGCGCTGTGATTGCTCTTTGAGGTAACGTATGCAAACGGCCTTGAAACTAATGTCGTGAGCTACGTCGCCACCTGTTACTATCTTCTCTTGAAATCTAGCCCACGCCTGAGCCTCACCTTTGCTGGCGAAGTTTTTAGACTTGGTTACGCCTTGCCGCCTAACCTCAGCCCTCCATTTTTTACCGACCTTGCGAATCGTTGACATTGTTTGGCGCAATTTTGGCGCAATTAAGTGGTTATAAGTGCGCTTAATGTTACTTCTTGTTGCATACCGTTGTATATATAAATCGAGCTAAACCTTTGATTTTAAAAGTAATTCAATTAAATCAACGACTTAGCGTTTTTGTGCTTGGTGCTCAGAGCGAGCAACGGTATAACCAATGGAATCATCGGGTTAAAGGTGGGTAGGCGTAATTATTTGCGCCAAATATCAAAATAGTGCTTGCAATGATTAAGCAAAACGCTTAATATGTATTTATTGAATCAACCAGCGCAGAGAACGACACAATGAAAAACAACCAACTAATTATCCTTACAGAAGAAAACGTAACAGCAGAACTTGTTGACCTAGCTCTTAACTCTACAAAGGGCGTTCATTGGGATAGCTCAAGCTCAGTTGTTAGCAAGATGGTTGCAGAAGGAATGGACAGAATCTTAAAGAAGCTAAGATGAGCAAGTTAACAAAAAGCCTCGGCATATCAGGAAATCATTTCTTGGTGTGGCGGGGCGGTTCGATTATAGCGGTATTTGTGAGTGAGGCTGATTGCGATGAATACATCAATATGGCACATAAGGCTGAGGAAATAACATGACCCTACCCGAATACATCAATCAATATTACAACTCTAAGGCAGAATTTGCGAAGGCTCAAGGCGTTAAAGTGCCTCAAGTATATCAGTGGATAGCGAAGGGCTTTATCGTGGAAGGTGGCGTATTGTACTCGCCTAGAAGGGAGCTTGTGGAGGTGGTGAAGTGAGTAAATCTGCCGCGCCATGTTCAATTTGCAAGGGTGTTCGATATTATTGAACGAGTTTAAAATTGAACTAAGCCGCCCTTAAGTGTCTAGCCGCTAGGCGTTTAAGCCAAGTGGATCGCTCGTAAATGTCGGGATATTTTTTCTGCATGAATAGGCTAACCGGCATACCTTCGTATTTCCGGCAAAGGTAATCGAAGCTCACCTCCATTAAATCATAATCGCCTTCAAAAACCTCATGTTTAATTATGATCCCACGCCGATGACCGTTGCCCTGATAGCCTTTATATTCTTCGTCATGCAAATATCCAGAGCCATGAATTAAGCCCCTAATTATGCGCCCATTGTTTAATTCTCTAAGCCCTGTTTGATAGGTTTGTTGATGCCCCATTGTAAAACTAAAACCTATATTCTTGAGCTTGGTTAAAATCGACTCGCCGCCGTATGGTCTACCGCTCATAGGGTTGTAAAAATAATGAGCATAGTGAACACCGTCAATCTCGACAGGCTTTAAAAAGTCGTGAACCGTCCAGCCTAAATCCGCATAATTGAGATTATTAATAGACAGAAATCCGTCTAGTTTTGCGTCGCATTCTGTTGCTATGTTAATGCGGTTTTCGTGATTACCAAGCGTGAAGTGTAGCTCTGGTGAGTAAGCGTCCGTGATAGGCTTTGTGAGTAGCCGCATCGCCTTGTTTGCCGCATCTAGGTCATTGATAACCCTGCGCCCCTCGGATGCCTTTTTGCCCCTGTCATAAGAGCTTAGGCTTTCCATGTCGGCATGATCGCCTATGTGTACTATTACGTCTGGTCTAATCTCAGCTAGATAATGCCCGATCCATTCTAGGTGATCCGTCGGTGTATCTGGTGTGACTTGCGTGTCTGGTATCATTGCGTGAACCCTACCAACGCCTGACGACTTAACAACGCCTGAACCAGCCCAACTGCACGATAAGCATTTAAAACGCTGTGAAGCCCCTGTGAGCGTCTTACGCCTGCCTTTTTTGATTAGATCGAAGCTCTTACACTCTGGACATACTACGTTTTCACCTTGAAATATCATTATCTAACTCCGCAACCTTTAGCAGTCTGATAATCGCGCTTATTCTGTGCGTTGTATTATCTTCTGAGTTATCGTTATTTATTAACGACTGGTTTAAGTGTCCTAGTGCTTTTCTTAATTCTTCGTGATGTGGTTTGTATGTCAGCCCCTCGCCGTATTGGTCAGAATTAGCCGCAAGTGCGGATAAAACCTGTTTAGCCGCGTTCGGGAATAATTCGTCTAAGGTCATGCCGTAACCCACTGAATATTAGTGCGCTCGTTCGCTTGGCCCCGAACATCCCATTGCGGACTCCTGGTGTTAGTGCTTGCGATTAAACCAACTGGGTCGCCTTGCTGAATCCAATTGAGAAACTGCCAGCCCTTTGGCCTTCTTGGCTCGCCTATTACGCTGTACTCAAACATAAACACATACCATTGCTTAGTTTCACGGTCATAGCTAACAATGCCGTGAGTACCATCAATTTTACGCCCTGCCTGGTAAGTCTTACCCGCCCACGTTCCCGACTTACTGTGGCGTATGGTGTGGCTGCTAATTCCTATTGATGCGCTCTGAATTGTGGAGGTCTTTTTATATCTGAATGGGTTACGAGTGCCGCCGTATACAATGCAAGTAGACTGGTTGAATGTATTACGGTTAATCGGTGTTCTGTCTAACGGTGGTGACTGTGGAGGCGTAGATTGCACCAAAGTCTCTACAGCGCCTAGAGCAACACGATCCTTGCAAATATCCATGCCGTTCTGGATGCCGTTGAATATCCGCGCTATGTCTTTCTCGAAACCTAAGTCTTTGGCTACACAAAGAACGTCGGCTATTCGCAAGACTCCAGTGTTGTCTTTTATTCCAGCGTTTAACTCCTGGTTGCGCTTTAGAATTTCAGGGGTATTTGCCATATCCCACGCCTTCAAATCACGATTGCGGTTTATAAAAGTGTGCGTGTCTTGGAATGGTGGCGGTAGGTTGCTACGCTTGATTAACTCATAGTATTCAGTCACCGCGCCCGACCTGTCCTGCAATCGATCTAAAACGTACTTAGCAGAAACATAGTTAATCTCTTCGTTCCAAGTATGCTCGAGCAATCGAGGCAATCTGATGTTGTGGATATGTACGCTATCATCCTTGAAGGCTCTAGCCACATCACCCGCAGGCGAACCGAGATAGATCTTAAATATGCCCTTCTTGCTATGCTCGACAATCGCATCGCTTAACTCAGACTTTGCGCCTAAGTATGTTGGTGCGCCTTCGAGTACTGGCACATTTAAACATAGCTCTTTAACTGCGTTAATGGTGGGCTGCTTATTAACGCCATGCTCACCACATGACACACCTATAAATGCTGGTTTAGTGCCTGTCTCGGATATTAGAAGATATAATTGCGCCTGAACGTCCTGTGCCCCATTAGTCTCACGCCCTGCCGCCACCTCTGGCGTACATTCATCAATGATGCAATAGTTGCCCACTGGCAAATCTGCTATGGCTGGAGTCGGTGTAGGTGTCTCGCGTTGGTTGAACTTCTTACGCTCTTTGCGGTCTTTGCTTGCCTTAACAGCCGCGCCGATTAAAAGAACTAATATAATCCCAATGACTACTTCCAAATTTCCCATAATCGTTTATTAACCTTTTTTTCGTTTTTCTGGATGCGCTCGAAATCTAAATAGAGTAATTCGCGGTCGGCTATACACTGCGTCAATGCGATGGCTAGGTCTGTGGTGGTGGGATTCTGGTTTATCAGAATAGGTTGATATGGTTTGGTGGGTTGTAGGTCTTTAGTCAGCTTTGCGCTGCATCCCGTTAATGCGCTCAACCCAATCATTAAGATTAGCAGGGTCAATACTTTTAATCGTTTCGGTAACATTGTCATTACTCCGGTTTAATTGCGTGAGCTTGTCCTGAGCCGCCGCCCTGTAAATCTCACACTGTCGCGCTAATTCTTGCCGCTCACGGTAGCCTTGAAAGTCGTTGTATAGGTATAAAGATACCCCAACGAATAACAGCATGGCTATTGGGTTAATCTTGCCGCCTGTCGTGAATAGGCTTATTAGCATTTGCATTACTTAGCCACCCTCAAAACAAAAAGATGCGCTAGAGCTAAAGCCTGTACGAAGTATTGAAGTTTACCCACTGGAATTATCAGCACCGATGCAACCAGCAAAGCGATTGTGAGGTAGGTCTTAATGCCGCTTAACACTTGCGCGTCATACTTGTATAACAGTCTTCTAATTGATGCGGTCATAGTGTGTAGCTCCGTTTATCTTCTTGTGCGCCTTGAGTATCTTGCCGCGCTCTATGTCTAAGTGTACCCACCGCCCGAACTCGTCTATTAGTGTGCGGTATGGGATAACGTGCTTTACCGCTTCAATGACATCGTGTGGAGTCATGCCGTCAACGTGAAAATCTACAGCTAAACCCTCCATGTGCTTAGACGTTGAGCTACCTCTAACGGCTGTATTAAGCGCCTCACATCGAAAACCTGAGCTAACCATCACTGGCTTGTTGATAGTCGCCCTTACAGCCTCTAGCACCGTACAAACCCGCTTTAAATTGATTATTTGCTCACTGTTTGGGCTGTTGTCAATTC
>Ga0209304_1000363_pt1 | contig 31318 bp, 30 predicted proteins | sample COGITO_mtgs_1004_4_FD_184789 | JGI IMG/M metagenome (GOLD analysis project Ga0209304, IMG submission 184789) | Pelagic marine microbial communities from North Sea - COGITO_mtgs_100423 (SPAdes) (version 2) | ecosystem: Environmental > Aquatic > Marine > Epipelagic ...
ACACAAAAAAAACCTCCCAATAAAATTAGGAGGCTCAATTATAAAGTATGATGTACGTCTAAGCAAACAAAGGACGGTGACTCATCATCGCATTTACTTGTTCTGAAATCGCTTCTAATTTCGCTTCATCTTCATGGTTGTTAAGTGCTTGGTCAATAAACTCAACAACCGTTTCCATATCAGATTCTACCAAACCACGAGTGGTAATTGCAGGCGTTCCAACACGGATTCCAGAAGTTACAAAGGGACTCTGTGTATCAAACGGCACCATGTTTTTATTCACCGTAATATCCGCTTTTACAAGGGCTTGTTCGGCAACCTTTCCAGTGATGTTTTTGTTTCTTAAATCAATCAGCATCATATGGTTGTCAGTCCCACCAGAAATCAAATGGTAATCGCGTTTTACAAAAGCTTTTGCCATGGCATCCGCATTCTTTTTAACCTGTAAAATATAATGTAAAAATTCATCGGTCAATGCTTCACCAAAAGCAATCGCTTTTCCAGCAATCACATGTTCTAAAGGTCCACCTTGATTTCCAGGGAAAATAGCAGAATCCAATAAAGAAGACATCATGCGTACTTTTCCAGATTTCAACGTAATTCCAAACGGATTTTCAAAATCTTTTCCCATCATAATCAGACCGCCTCTTGGCCCTCTTAAGGTCTTGTGCGTGGTGGTGGTGACAATGTGACAATACGGTAAGGGATCGTTCAAAATACCTTTAGCGATCAGTCCAGAAGGGTGAGAAATATCGCCTAATAAAATAGCACCCACACTGTCGGCAATAATTCTAAAACGCTTAAAATCGATATCTCTTGAGTAAGCAGAGGCTCCTGCAATGATTAGTTTTGGTTGTTCTTTGGTCGCAATCTCCTGAATTTTATCGTAATTCAAAACACCGGTTTCTTTTTCAACTCCGTAAAAAACGGGATCGTACAAACGTCCAGAGAAATTCACAGGCGATCCGTGTGTCAAGTGTCCACCATGAGAGAGATCAAATCCTAAGATTTTATCCCCTACTTTTAAACACGCATGAAAGACGGCTGTATTGGCCTGACTTCCAGAGTGGGGTTGTACGTTTGCCCAAGCAGCTCCAAAGAGTGTTTTGGCACGATCAATAGCAATCAGCTCTACTTCGTCCACAACTTCACAACCTCCATAATAACGCTTTCCAGGATATCCCTCTGCGTATTTGTTGGTCAATACAGATCCGGTAGCTTCCATCACTTGTTCACTTGTGAAATTTTCAGAAGCAATCAATTCAATTCCATTGATTTGACGTTCTTTTTCAGCTTCAATTAATTCAAAAATTTGTTCGTCGCGTTGCATGTATAGTTTTATTCAAAAGGTTATGGCTGCAAAATTAATAATAAGATTGCTGTAAACATATTAAAAACAACAATTTCAACGACTATTTATTAAACAGTCATCAACATTTAATAAGTGCTTTTTTATGTTGAAAATTTGTAATTTTTAAAGGGATTGACAAAAGCGCAGGAATACTTCGTTTTTGGTTAATTATTAAAAATATATACCCTCTAAATTCCATAATTTGTAAAATTGAGATTATTATTTTTTTTTCACTTTGAAATTGATACTTTTGAAAGTTAAATAAATATCTAATGCAACACTTAACAAGTTCTACAAATTTATCCTTCATGGAACCTTTCCAAATGAATCCTCTTTTTGTAACGATGACTGCAATTATGATCACCCTTTTGGGTTTTGCTATTATTTAATTCCGCCCCTAATTTTATTGTTTATACCAAAACAATAGTTTCCATTAAAAATCAATAAAATAAACACATGAAAGTTTTAAAATTTGGAGGAACATCTGTAGGTTCTTCAAAAAACATATCCAAAGTCATAAAAATCATTAAAGAAGAATCTGCTTCTGAAAACATTGTGGTTGTGGTATCTGCCGTTGGTGGAATTACCGATAAATTACTCATTGCGGCCGATAAAGCCATTCGTAAAGACCACAGTTACAAAGAAGACTTTGAGTCCTTACGCTTAAAGCATATCGAAGTGATTGATGGTTTACTGAGTGGCGAAGTGCATGAAGCCACTACTGACATTGTGTTGGAACATTTATCACGGCTTGAAAAGTTATTAGATGGCGTGTATTTAATAAACGAACTGTCACCAAAAACAAACGATAAACTTCTCAGTTTTGGAGAATTGATTTCTTCATTAATTATTTACGAAGCGATCAAATCTAAAGGGGTCAACGTTCAATTAAAAAATTCACAAAATTTAATTGTAACCGATTCAAACTTTACCAATGCAGCGGTTAATTTTGAAGAAACAAATGCCAATATCACCACCTATTTTGAAAGCAATCAAAAAATGGTAACCATCTTACCAGGCTTTATATCCAAGTCTGAAAATGACGAGATCACCACTTTAGGGCGTGGTGGGTCCGATTACACTGCAGCGATTCTTGCGGCAGCACTCAACGCCAGTGTTTTGCAAATATGGACAGATGTAAGCGGGATGTTTACGACCAACCCTAAGATGGTCAAACATGCGAAACCAATTAGCAAGTTATCGTATTTAGAAGCCATTGAATTGTCGCACTTTGGAGCTAAAGTATTGTATCCACCAACCGTGCAACCCGTCCTCCGAAAAGACATTCCACTACTTATAAAAAACACCTTAGCACCTCAAGATCCTGGAACCTTGATTACTAAAATTTCAGAAAACGGCTCTCAATCTCCGATCAAAGGAATTAGCAATATCAATAATGTCTCTTTACTCACGCTACAAGGAAATGGCATGGTAGGGATTCCTGGGTTTTCCAAACGTTTGTTTGAAACCTTGGCGCATTCTAAAATAAATGTGATCATTATCACCCAAGCATCTTCGGAACATTCTATATGTATTGGAGTTTCAGATGCCGATGCGCTCTCCGCAAAAACGGTGATTGATAAAGAATTTGAAAATGAGATTTCGCTCCATAAAATTGATCCTTTAATCATTGAACCCAACTTGTCCATTGTGGCGGTTGTAGGTGATAAAATGAAAAGCCATCAAGGGATTAGCGGGAAAATGTTTAGTACTTTAGGGAAAAACAATGTCAATATTAGAGCGATTGCACAAGGGGCTTCAGAACGGAATATTACAGCCGTGATTTCTGAATCGGATGTAAAAAAAGCATTGAATTCTTTACATGAGCAATTTTTTGAGGAACAAACCAAGCAAATGAACTTATTCATTGCTGGGGTTGGAAATGTAGGTAAATCCCTCATGGATCAGATCAAACAACAAAAGAAATACATAAAATCAACACTTAAAATCAACCTTAAAGTCGTCGCCCTTTCCAACTCTAAAAAGATGGTGTTTGATGAAAGTGGATTAAATCTTTCAGATTGGGATACTCTGTTGAAAGAAGGACAACCAACAGAACCGATGGCGTTCTTTGAAGCCTCAAAAGATTTAAACTTAAGAAATTCTATTTTTATAGATATTACAGCCAACGAAGCGGTCGCCAATACCTATGCTCACTATTTAAAACAAAGCATCGCCGTGGTGGCTTGTAACAAAATTGCGTGTTCAGGTGCCATAGAAAACTACAAAGAATTAAAGCAACTTTCCCATAAATACAATGTGCCCTTCTTGTTCGAAACAAATGTTGGTGCTGGTTTGCCCGTCATTGATACATTAAAAAATTTAATCATGTCTGGGGATCATGTCACTTCCATCAATGCAGTACTTTCAGGAAGTTTGAATTTTATCTTTAATAATTTCAATAAAAACACGACCTTTCACGACGTTGTAAAACAAGCACAATTAGAAGGCTATACGGAGCCAGATCCAAGAATTGATTTGAGTGGTGTGGATGTTGCAAGAAAATTATTGATTTTAGCCAGAGAAAGCGGAGAGATGTTAGAAATGGAAGACATTCAAAATGAAGCGTTTTTGCCAAAAGAATGTATGGAGGCCAACTCTGTAGATGCTTTTTATGAAACCCTAAAAACCAATGAAGATTTGTTTCAAAAACTATTTCAGTCTGCGGAAGCAAACGACTGTCAACTGAAATATGTGGCAGAATTTAAAGATGGAGCGTCAAAAGTAGGTCTCAAAGAAATTCCTGTTGGACACCCTTTTTACAACCTGGAAGGAAAAGATAATATTGTGATGTTTTACACCAACCGTTACAGCGATCAACCCATGATTATCAAAGGAGCTGGCGCAGGATCTGAAGTTACGGCTTCAGGTTTATTTGCAGATATTATTAGAATTTCAAATACACATTAATGAACGAAATTAAACTGTTTTCTCCAGCAACGGTTGCGAATGTCTCCTGCGGATTTGATGTCCTCGGATTTTGCTTGGATTCAATTGGTGATGAAATGGTGATTCGTAAAACCGTAGAAAAAGGAATTCGAATTACAAAAATTGAAGGCTATGACCTTCCCTTTGAAGTTGAAAAAAATGTAGCAGGTGTTTCGGCATTGGCCATGTATGAGGCTGCAAAACCGGATTGTGGTTTTGAAATCGAAATATATAAACACATCAAACCTGGTAGTGGTGTTGGCAGCAGCTCTGCAAGTGCTGTTGGCAGTGTCTATGGAATGAATGTATTGCTTGGTAATCCGTATTCGAAAACCGAACTAACAGCCTTTGCCATGAAAGGCGAAGCCGTTGCCAGTCAAAGTGAGCACGCCGATAACATTGCTCCTGCCCTCTTTGGAGGATTTACCTTAGTGAAAAGTTTAGAGCCTTTAGAAGTTCTTCAAATCCCAACCCCCTCCGATTTATTTGCCGTAGTCATTCACCCTCAAATTGAGATAAAAACATCGGATGCACGAAAGATACTTCCAGAGCATATTTCATTAAAAAATGCGATCACGCAGTGGTCAAATGTGGGAAGTCTTATTCACGGCTTACATACCAACGATTACGATCTGATCAGTCGCTCTTTAAAAGATGTGGTGGTGGAGCCGTTTAGAAGTCAACTCATCCCTGGATTTGAAGACATTAAAAAAGCAGCATTAGAAAACGGTGCTTTAGGCACTGGCATTTCGGGCTCAGGGCCTTCTGTGTTTAGTTTGTGTAAAAGTGATTCCACTGCTGAAAAGGTTGAAAAAGCCATCCGAGAAACCTATCAAAATCAACATATTCCGTTTGAAATTTATGTTTCAAAAATAAATTTAGACGGCATCAAACTCTTAAACGAAAACTAAGGATGAACTATTATAGTTTAAATAACATCGCTCCAACAACCACTTTTGAAAATGCAGTCATCAAAGGACTTGCTCCAGATAGAGGCTTGTATTTCCCAGAGAATATTACCCCTTTAGATGCTTCTTTTTTTGAGAACATAGAGAATCTTTCAAATGAAGACATTGCGTTTGAAGCCATCAAACAATTCATAAGTCCCGAAATTCCTGAAGCTGTTTTAAAAACAATCGTCTCAGAAACGCTTAGTTTTGATTTTCCTGTTGTAAAACTGACAGAATCCATATCCACACTCGAATTATTTCATGGCCCCACAATGGCGTTTAAAGATGTTGGCGCACGCTTTATGGCACGTTGTTTAGGCTATTTCAATAAGAATAATTCCAATGAAGTAACCGTTTTGGTTGCCACTTCTGGTGACACTGGAGGTGCGGTGGCCAATGGATTCTTAGGAGTTAAAGGCGTTCGAGTGGTCATTTTATATCCAAGCGGAAAAGTCAGTAACATTCAAGAAAAACAACTCACGACTTTAGGTCAAAACATCACCGCCCTTGAAGTTGAGGGTACTTTTGACGATTGTCAGGACATGGTAAAAAAAGCATTTCTAGATGATGATCTTACTTCATTAATGCAATTGACATCCGCAAACTCTATCAATGTCGCGCGTTGGCTTCCGCAGTTGTTTTATTTTATGTTTGCGTACAAACAACTGAAGCATCAATATAAAGACATCGTGTTTTCAGTGCCTAGTGGGAATTTCGGAAATGTATGTGCCGGAATGATTGCCCAAAAATTAGGTTTGCCCATTAAACATTTTATCGCTTCTAACAATGATAATAATGTGGTGACTCGTTATTTAGAGTCCAATTCTTACGATCCTAAACCGTCCGTTCAAACGGTGAGTAACGCGATGGATGTAGGGAATCCAAGTAATTTTATCCGAATTCAAGCGATTTATAATAATGAGTTTGATACCTTAAAATCAAACCTCTCTTCTTACAGCTTCACGGATGAAGAAACAAAACAAGCGTTGGATGAGATTTATAAGACCACTAATTACATCGCCGATCCACACGGAGCCGTGGGTTATTTAGGCTCTAAATCGTATTTAAAGACCAATCCAGAAGCGCATTGTGTGTTTTTAGAAACCGCCCACCCGACAAAGTTTTTAGATGTGGTTAAAGAAGTTATTGATGCCGAAATTCCACTACCTCCACAAATAAAATCCGTCATCGATAAACAAAAAGTAGCGACTGATATTAAGGACTATTCTGAATTTAAAGCATTTTTAACACAGCTTTAAGCCGTTTCGATTCCTATTTTTGATTAGATTTGTACTACTTAAAATCTAATTTACTATGAAAGTTACTGCACTCCAATCTACACACGAAGCTCTAGGCGCTAAAATGGTTCCCTTTGCGGGATACAATATGCCCGTTCAATACGAAGGGGTTAATGCCGAACATGAAACCGTTAGGAATGGCGTTGGTGTATTTGACGTCTCTCACATGGGCGAGTTTCTTATTAAAGGTCCGCATGCTTTAGATCTTATACAATCGGTCTCTTCAAACGATGCTTCAAAACTAACCGTCGGAAAAGCACAATACAGTTGTTTGCCAAATGATCAAGGCGGTATTGTCGATGATTTAATTATTTATAAAGTCAAAGAAGAAACCTATCTGTTAGTGGTCAATGCCAGTAATATTGAAAAAGATTGGAACTGGATTGCGTCCAAAAATTCAATGGGTGCGGAGATGAAAAATATCAGTGAGGTCTATTCCTTATTAGCCATTCAAGGGCCAAAAGCAGTGGAAGCGATGCAATCGTTGTCCAGCGTTGATTTGGCTTCTATTGGGTTTTATAATTTTGTAGTGGCTGATTTTGCAGGCATAGAGCATGTCATCATTTCTGCAACCGGATATACTGGAAGTGGTGGCTTTGAGATTTATTGTAAAAACTCAGAAGTGAAACAGGTATGGGAAAAAGTCCTAGAAGCAGGTGCTTCTTTTGGAATCAAACCTATTGGTTTAGCCGCGCGAGATACCTTACGATTGGAAATGGGCTATTGTCTTTATGGAAATGACATTGATGACCACAGCTCTCCTATCGAAGCTGGATTGGGATGGATTACCAAGTTTACAAAATCCTTCACAAATTCTGAAGCCCTTAAAACTGAAAAAGAAGAAGGTCCTAAAAGACGTTTGGTTGGCTTTGAATTATTAGAACGTGGCATTCCTCGTAAGGATTACACCATTGAAGATGCCTCTGGAAATGACATCGGAATTGTCACTTCGGGGACCATGGCACCGTCGTTAGGAAAAGGGATTGGAATGGGTTATGTCTTGTCAGAACAAGCAGCCGTTGGAACTGAAATTTGCATTGCCATTCGCAAACAAAAAGTGCTTGCCACGATTGTGAAACTTCCTTTTTACAAAAAATAACTTTCGTAGAAATATGGCTACCTTAAAAAAACACCGCATTCTGATATTAGGGGTCAGTGGCTTTTTAGGCAATGCTATTTATAAGGAGCTCCACCCCTATTACCAAACATTTGGAACCTATCGAACGCCTCTTTTAGCATTTGAAAAGAACAAGCAATTCTTTCACTACGATGTAGAGGAAGATGATATTTTTGAGGTTCTAAATGTGGTAAAACCAACAATCATCATCTCTGCGCTGAGAGGCGATTTTGCAGCACAGTTGACAGCACATAAACATGTTTTTGAGTACATCTCTTCTCAGAAAAATTGCAAGATGGTCTTTTTATCTTCTGCCAATGTATTTGATGCCTACAGTAAATTTCCGAGTTATGAGAATGACACCACGCTTAGCAACAGTGTTTACGGTCATTTTAAAATTAGACTTGAGCAGTTATTCTTAAAACTCCCCCCTAAAAAAGTAACCATCTTACGGTTGCCGATGGTTTTTGGAGCGCCATCTCCACGGGTTAATGAGCTTAAATTACATCTTGAACTGGACGTCCCGATTGAATTATTTCCTAATCTGATTATGAATGTCATTTCAGATAAAAAAGTAACCCAACAATTACACTACATCATCAATCGAAACAAACATGGTATTTTTCATTTAGGAAGTAAGGACTTGGTACACCACGATGATTTTATCAAAGAGTTAGTTTCTAAAATAGGAACTAAAACCCCGCGTTATAAACTTGTATATACCACCAATGACGACCGATACTTGGCTGTTTTACCAAAAGAAAACACCCTTCCAAAACACCTTCAAATGTACAGCTTGGAACTCTTTGAAAATATGTTTTAAAGTTTTAAGTCGATTTATACTTGTTTTTCGCTTCAGCATTTTTATTTTTGTTAAACATTATTTAGAATACAATAAAACCTATGGGAAGAGCATTTGAATTTCGCAAAGCAAGAAAAATGAAACGTTGGTCAGCAATGAGCAAGGCATTCACACGTATTGGAAAAGACATTGTCATGGCAGTCAAAGAAGGCGGTGCGGATCCAGATAGCAATTCTCGATTAAGAGCCGTCATTCAGAATGGGAAAGCGGTCAACATGCCCAAGGACAACATTGAGCGTGCCATTAAACGAGCCAGTGATAAAAGTCAAGGGGATTATAAAGAAGTCTTGTTTGAAGGCTATGCGCCTCATGGGATTGCGATCCTTGTTGAAACGGCGACAGACAACAATACCCGTACCGTTGCAAATGTTAGAAGTTTTTTCAATAAATGCAATGGAAGTTTAGGAACTTCTGGTTCTGTAGTGTTTATGTTTGACCATACTTGTAATTTTAGAATCAATGCAGAAGGATTGGATGTTGACGATATTGAACTTGAATTTATCGATTTTGGTGCCGAAGAAGTCTTTGCAGACGATGATGGTATTTTGATCTATGCCCCGTTTGAAAGTTTTGGAGCGATTCAATCAGCTTTAGAATCACGTGAAATTGAAATTCTATCTTCTGGATTTGAACGGATACCACAAGTGACGAAACCCCTAAACGAAGCACAAGTGGCGGATGTCGAAAAACTTTTGGAAAAACTAGAAGAGGACGACGATGTTCAATTTGTGTACCACACCATGCAAGAGTAATTAAGAGAATTCTGGGATTTTTCCTTTAACCCCTTCAAAAAACGCACGCATAAACTTAAAATCTGCTTCCATATCATCGGTGGGGTAAAAAGGTTCTGAGAACTTATTCTCTTTATTTTCAAAATCAAAAGACAACATAACTACAGGGACTTTTGCCGTTTTGGCTATAAAGTAAAATCCCGTTCGCCAGGACTCAACCTTTTTACGAGTGCCTTCGGGAGCTAACAACATACGAAACACCTCTCTATCTTCAAACAGTCTAGCAATAGCATCCACTTGTTTTTCATTTGCATTTCGGCGTACAGGTGCCCCGCCAAGCGCCCTAAAAAACCAAGCTGTTAAAGGATTAAATAATGCATTCTTCCCTACGAAATGTGCTTCCAGCTTTAGGGATGATCTTAAAAGCACCCCTATATAAAAGTCATGCCAACTCGTATGGGGTGCTGCAATAAGCACTGCTTTTTTTACAGAATCAAAATTTTTAAAACCGGTTGATTTCCAACCTAATAAACGATGGTATATAAATTTTGATATCCTGTGCATGTTACATTTTAGAATAAAGGTCCTTTAAGCGGGATCTTGTTATTTTGGTTTTCCAATCTTTTCCGATGGCATTTTCCCATAAGGGTTCAAGACTCAAAGAGACATCAATCATGATGTCAAATTGTTTGTCTGTGAGGTTGGCGCAAATTCCTTGCGGTAATGAGATATTATGCTTTGCTTTCATCTTTTTGAACAATTCAACCCCTTCTGGATAAAATTCTTCTAAGTGATCAAATACGATACAATTTCCAATCCCATGCTTGGTCCCTAATAAAAAAGACAAGCCATAACTCATGGCGTGGGCAACGCCCACTTGCGAATACGCAATGCTCATTCCACCATGCCAAGACGCCATCATCAATTTATCTTGACTTTCTTCTTGGATCAACGTCTCTAAAAAGACTTCTTTACAAAGACTTAAAGCTGTTTCTCCATAAGTTTTACTAAAGGAGTTGATATACTCTCCTGTAAGCGATTCTATACAATGAATATAACAATCCATTCCTGTATAAAACCATTGTTCTTTAGAAACACCTTCCGTAAGTTCTGGGTCTAAAATTACTTGATCAAAGGGTGTAAAATCACTATTGATTCCTAATTTCATAGTGGGCCCTGTCAAAATGGTTGTTCTTGACACTTCGGCACCTGTGCCTGAAATTGTAGGAACACCAACATGATAAATGCCTTTATTTTTTATCAAATCCCAGCCTTGATACTCGTGGCTCGATCCGTCATTCGTTAGCATCAAAGCAACTGCTTTGGCTAAATCTAAAAGGGTTCCCCCTCCTATTCCAATAATTCCTGAGGGCAACACACTCGAGTTTAAAACGATGTCTTCGACCAATTTATCTACTTGTGTTGTTTTGGGTTCTTCTTCAGATGATATGAAGATAATTTGATCCTTATACAGTAAGGGGATTTTGGCTATTAAGGATGCATTGTGTTCAAATACGTCGTCAACAAGAAATATGAAAGGGGCACTTTCATTTAGACGTTCTGGGGCTAAGATTTCACCTAATTGGGTGAAACTACCGCGACCAAAGACAACTTTGGAAACCATGGGGAAATTTTTAAAACTCATATTCATAACTAGGTAGTATTAATCCATAATAATATATTATGGGAGGTTAAGGTTTTTTTGAAATAATTCTGCAAATTGCCCGACATGATAGCCGTCTATTAAGGCATGATTTGCACTAATCCCTACATTCATCAATAATGAATCGTTTTCTTTGTAGGTTTTACTAAATGCTAATTTGGGTACGGAATCTTTGACCCCTGAAAAAGGCTCTTTTTGGGATGTAAAAGAAAACCAAGGCAAGGCAGAACAATGGATACAATCTAAACCATAAACTGGGGGGTAAAGTTCCGAAGATTCATCAATGCGTTGTTTTTCTTTCAGTAAATTGGTGTTAAATTCTTCAAAGTTTTCTGAAAAATTGATATAGCTAAAACCAAAGGTTTTATCAGCTCTTAGAATGGTTGAAGAAGCGTGTATGACATCGCATTCAAATACTTCGTCGTCTATAATTCTATATTTAAAATTTTCAACTGCATTAATCGCTTTCATACAGTCGTGAAGATAGATCGCAAAAAAACTAGAACCCGTGTCCTTTGATTTTTTGTAGGCTTTAGACACATCAAAAGGAATCGTCACCCCAAAATAAGGATCTGCTAATGCATTAAAATGATTAAAATGGTGTTTGCGATTCCAAGCGCTTATATCTAATTTTTTCAATATTATTCTTCTTAATTAATTCGTTTTCCAATGTTTATTGGCGTTTATCAAATCTTCGGGAGTGTCAATTTCAATGCCGTGAATATCTGTTTCCACCATTTTTATTTTTTTCCCAAACTCTAAATAACGAATGCATTCTATTTTTTCAGAAGCCTCCAACATTTTCATGGGAAGTTTTGTGAAATCAAGTAAGGCTTGTTTTCTAAAAGCATACACACCTTTATGTTTAAAATACTTAGTATCTACTGTTTTATCTCTGGAATAAGGAATGGGACTTCTTGAAAAATAGAGAGCGAAATTACGTTGATCAACGATTACTTTAACAGAGTTTCTATTCAGAATTTCTTCAGCATCTGTAATATGGATCATTAAAGAGGCTAAATCAATTTCATTTTCAGAATCATTTTCAAATTCATCTAAGACTTTTATCAAACTCTCTTTGTCTGTAAAAGGTTCATCTCCTTGCACATTGACCACAATATCACAATCAATCGCTTCCGCAGCTTCGGCAATACGATCACTTCCTGATTCATGTATTTTTTGGCTCATGAAAACTTTTCCGCCGTGACTTTTAATTTCCTGTGAAATAATCTCACTGTCGGTCACTACATAGACATCGCTAAATAAATTTGTTTCCATTGTAGCCTCATAGGTACGAAGAATGACACTCTTCCCTCCTAGATTTTGCATAAGTTTTCCAGGAAAACGAGATGAGTCGTAACGCGCAGGAATCATGGCAATTATTTTCATTTAGCTTAAGATTAATTAATGAACAAAAATACAATATTTTTTTGAGAATTTATTTAAAGGAATCGTCTTTAATCTTCAAAATAATCATCTTGAAAACCAATTAGATATAGTTTTTCTTTGGCACGCGTCATTGCTGTATAAAGCCAACGCAAGTAGTCACGATCGATACCATTTGGTAAATAAGGCTGCTCTACAAATACGGTATTCCACTGCCCCCCTTGCGATTTGTGACAGGTAATCGCATACGAAAATTTCACTTGGAGTGAATTGAGGTATTTACTCTTTTTAACGCCTAAAAACTTTTTATAAGAAGAGGGTTCATCTTCAAAATCTTTTAGTATTTCTTGATATAATTTATTGGACTCTTCATAGGGCAAAGAAGGGGTTTCTAAGGTGATGGTATCTAACATTAAAACGGTTTCAAATGGGCGCATTTTAGGATAATCTACCATTCGGATTTTAACTTCTGCAAACCGAAAACCATATAATTCTTTAACACTAAAAACTTCCAAAACTTCTATAATATCCCCATTGGCTATAAACCCAGCTTCACTTGTAGGCTTTAACCAAAAGTAATTATTTTTAACAATCATTAAAAAATCGCCCGCAGTCAATTCATTTTCATTAAACAAAATCCGAGAACGAATTTGCTCATTATAGAGGTTTGCTCGTTTATTAGAGCGCACTATTAAAGCCGTTTCTTCATTCCCTAAGTTGCTATAAGCATCGTTAATAGCATCCATAATCTCATAACCATCATTCAAACGCACAATATCTTTGAACCCTTTAAGGTTGAATTCAAAAGAATCAAAGTACGAATTTGAGATGGCTTCCCTCAAATGCGTGGCATTGAATAAAATCCCAGAATCTTCCCCTTGCCTCACCACTTCGTCCAACTCTAGACGGAGAACTTCTTTATTGTAGTTGAGCTCTAAGTTAGATTCATTTAACGCAGGACTCAAATCGAGTTTCACAGGTGGCAACTGTGCGGTATCACCAATTAACAACAACTTACACTGAAAGCCAGAATACACATATTGAATCAAATCGTCCAACAACGACCCCGTTCCAAATAACTTTGCTTGATTGGAAATATCTGAGATCATAGAGGCTTCATCCACAATAAAAATGGTCTTTTTGTGCTTGTTAGGCGCCAGTACAAAAGAAATTTTACCGTTTTTTTCGGAACGTGGCACATAAATTTTCTTATGAATGGTAAACGCTTCTTTTTGTGAATAGTTGCTAATCACCTTAGCTGCACGTCCTGTTGGCGCCAATAAAACAGCATTTTTTTGAACTTCCCATAAGTTTTTTACAAGCACTCCAATAATTGTTGTTTTTCCAGTACCAGCATAGCCTTTTAAAACAAAGAGTTCATTGGCAACCGTACTAAAAACAAAGTTAGAAAGTTGCTGTAATCCAATGTTTTGCTTAACCGTTGGGGTAAAAGGAAAACTGGTTTTTAGTAGTTTATAAAAGTCATTTTTATCCATTCGATTGTATAGCAGATATATTTTTATTCAAATATAGAAATGATTTTTTGTAACATTCACTTTATTGAATAAAAAAAAATTGTAGATTTGTAGTGTCTCATAACAATTTATAAAACTATGATAATTTTTTTAATAATCGTTGCCGTCATTTTACTGACCATTGGAATTGTTTATCTAATTGATAAAAACGTCCCAAAAAAATACAAACCATTTATTCTTGTTGGCCTCTGGGGACTCATCATTTATTTAGGGTACATCACCATTATGTCTGTCTATGGTGAAATTCAATTCAATCAACTAAAAGAAAAACGCTACAAGGTGGTTATCGAAAATCTAAAAGATATTAGAGATGCCGAATTAGCACACAGAACTGTGACTGGTCAATTTGAAGCAAATTGGGATAGCTTAGTGAAATTCATTGAAAATGAAAAATTCACAATCACACAACGAAGAGATTCCACGATCATTGACAAAGAATTGACACGTATTTACGGAGTTGATACGCCTAAAGATATTGTCATTATTGACACACTAGGCTTTGTTCCTGTAAGAGACTCCTTGTTTGGAGCGGATCCTCGATACAAAACAATGATGAACATTCCTACCTTAGAAGATGGACAAAAATTTGAATTAAAAGCAGGTCTTTTGGAACAAAACGGAGTGAACATTCCTGTGTTTGAAGCCTCTGTTTCTAAAAAAGTAATTTTATTTGACCAAGATAAGAACTTAGTAGATCTTGAATCTGAAGTCAAATCTGTAGAAGGTGTGAATGGACCGAGCCTAAAGGTAGGGTCTATGGAAGAAATAAATACAAATGGAAACTGGCCAAAAAATTATTCTAAAGAACAATAACATATCAGACTCCATATATGAATTGTCCATTCAAGTAAACTTGAATGGACTTTCTTTTTTTGTTTTAAACTTAATGGACTCGAAAATTGAATTTTTAGAGTCGGTGAATTTTGATAAGAAACAAACCCCTCAAGCCCTTTTAGATCAACTCACCCATAGTTTTAACAGTCTAGAAGAGCTTCAAAAACAATTCGGCAAGGTGACCGTCATTCACGACAATGAATTAGCGACCCTTGTTCCTAAGCCTTTGTTTGATGAAACGAACCTAGTCGATTATCTAAAATTTAATACCAAAATATTAAAAACAGATTTCATCACGTATGATCCTCTGAAAATTGCAGATATAGTGGTTGTATATGTACCACTCGTAAATATCAACAATTTTATATTTGAGCGTTTTGGAAGTTTTGAATACAAGCACAGTGCCACCATTACATTAAACCGCGTGTTGACACTTGAAAAAAATTCAAAATCCTTGAAAATGTATCTCAATATTGAGACCTCTCATTTTGAAATTATTGTGGTTGAAAACAATCATTTAAAGTTTTACAACCGTTTTGAGTACAGTACTAAAGAAGATTTTATTTATTACCTTTTATTTACAGCGGAACAATTACAACTGAATCCCGAAGAATTTCCAGCAATCTTAATGGGCTCTGTTGATGAAAATGACGACCTCTATCAGATTGCATACAAGTATGTAAGGCACGTCAGTCTTTTACATGAAGATGCAATGCTTTACAGCAACGATGCTAGTTCTAAACATTTTACACTCCTAAACAGCTTATAATGCGAATCATATCAGGAATATTCAAGGCCAGACGAATTATGGCACCAAAAAAATTACCCGTGCGTCCCACCACCGATATGGCCAAAGAAGCGTTGTTTAACATCCTCAACCATCGCTATCATTTTCATGATATCTCGGTATTAGATTTATTTTCGGGCACCGGAAATATTAGCTATGAATTTGCTTCAAGAGGGACGGAATCCATTGTGGCGGTCGATCAAAACTTTCATTGTACAAAATTTATTTCGCAAACCTCCGAAGAATTTGAAATGCCTATCCAAGTGGTAAAAGCAGAAGTCTTTGGCTTTTTAGAAAAAACAAAACAACCCCAAACGATTATTTTTGCCGATCCTCCTTATGAGCTAGAACATGAAAAGTTTTTAAAAATTGTAGAGCTTGTGTTTCAAAACGAACTCTTAGAGGAAGATGGTGTACTGATTGTAGAACATTCCAAACAAACAGATTTGTCTTCTGCACCTCAATTCTCAGAAGTGAAAGGTTACGGTGGAAATCGGTTTAGTTTTTTCGAAAATTAAAAAAAAGCAGATCTATAAGCCGGATCCTGTATCACACAAAATGTGACCCTTATCATTTATCTACGTTTACTGTTGCCAGTAAACTTTAGCTGCCTACCCTTCAGCATCGCACGTGTCGCGCTCAAGCACTGATATACATGACATTGCACCTTATAGAGTTTACCTGGTTTCACTACAGCTTAACCTGTACATTCTTTCTGTTGCACTTTTCCTAGCCTTACGACTGGTGGCCGTTAGCCACTATAATACACTATGGTGTCCGGACTTTCCTCCCTTCGTTTAAAACGAACAGCGATAAGGCGATCTGCTTTGCGGCAAAAATACATAAATTGTTAATAACTCCTTTTAATTTTACAGGGTTTAATTTAGGCAATCGGCCATGAATATTTAAATTTGTTTCAATAAGATTTTTATGGAACCATTTATTGTATCGGCATTAAAATACAGACCTCAAACATTTAAAGATGTAGTGGGTCAGTCTGCAATTACCAATACGCTAAAAAACGCCATTGATCAAAATCACCTCGCACAAGCTTTGCTGTTTACAGGTCCGAGAGGCGTTGGTAAAACCACTTGCGCGCGGATTCTTGCCAAAATGATTAACAGTGAAGGTGCTGAACATAAAAATGAAGATTTCGCCTTTAATATTTTTGAATTAGATGCTGCCTCTAACAATTCTGTAGATGATATTAGAAGTCTTACAGATCAAGTTCGGATTCCCCCACAGGTAGGAAACTACAAAGTATATATCATTGATGAAGTACATATGTTATCGCCTTCGGCTTTTAATGCCTTTCTAAAGACCTTAGAAGAGCCCCCAAAACATTGTATTTTTATTTTAGCGACTACTGAAAAGCACAAGATCATTCCAACGATTTTATCGCGTTGTCAGATTTTTGATTTTAAAAGAATTACGGTCACAGACGCTAAAAATTATTTGAAGATCATTGCTGAAGAACAAGGAATTACTGCAGAAGATGATGCCTTACACATCATCGCTCAAAAAGCAGATGGCGCCATGAGAGATGCCCTTTCGATATTTGACAGAGTTGTTAGTTTTTCTGGTAAAAACCTAACCCGTCAAGCGGTCACAGAAAATCTAAACGTTTTAGATTACGACACCTTTTTTGAAGCCACTGATTTAATTTTAGCCAATAAAATTCCAGATTTACTATTGCATTTTAACCATATCCTTTCCAAAGGATTTGATGGTCACCATTTTATAACAGGCTTGGCATCTCATTTTAGAGATTTATTGGTTTCTAAAACACCTCAAACTATTGAATTGTTAGAAGTGGGCGATGATACAAAAGCCATCTATAAAACACAATCGGAGATCACCTCACAAGCCTTTTTGATTCAAGGTATTGAACTTGCAAACGATTGTGATCTGAAATATAAAACGAGTAAAAACCAGCGACTGTTGGTCGAACTTTGTCTCATGCAGCTTGCCTCTATCACTTTTGATGGAGAAAAAAAAAAGCCTAGCGGATTCATAATTCCCGCATCTTACTTCAGATCCAATAACATTCCTGAAGTTAAAGTCACTCGACCGGTTGTGGCTCCAGAAACACCAACTCAAGAACCTTCGAAATACCCAGCGAAAGAAATTCCAGCGGTTGCTGAAAAAGTAGAGGAGCCAAAAACTCCCTATCCTAAAAAGGAATTACCCATCCCCGTCATTAGTAGCACACAACGCCCCACTTCTGGACTGTCGCTCAGTAGCATTCGAAAGAAAAAGGAGCACCAAATTAAACTGATGGAAGTCACGGTTGATGAAGAAGATCTGCCAAACGATGCGTTTACCTTAGAAACGCTTATCAAATTTTGGAATATTTTTGTAACGAAATTAGAAGCGGACGGAAAATACAATTTAGCAGCAATTCTTCAGATTGATACGCCAAAACTCATCAACGAAAATACCATTCGATTGGAGTTTCCAAATACCACCAATAAAATCGAAGTGGAACGTCAGCAATTTGAGTTGTTACAATACTTACGAAAAGCCGTTAATAATTTCTCAATTTCGTTAGACATCATTGTCAATGAAACCCTGGAGAAACAATATGCATACACTCCAGAAGATAAGTATCAAAAATTAGTAGAGAAAAACATACACGTTGAGCTTTTACGTAAAACCTTTGATTTAGATTTATAATTTATGCTTGGACTAAAGTTACCGTCAGACCCGAGATGGGTAAACATCGCTGAAAAGAATTTAGAAGAAATTTTATCGGACCATGCCTTTTGTGAACAAAAAGCGGCCAGTACTGCCATTTCATTAATTGTGAGTTTCCCTGAATATACGGAGTTGGTGCAAGAAATGATTGCTTTGGTAGAAGAGGAAATGAGTCATTTCAAAATGGTGCACGATCTCATCTTAGAGCGTGGCTTCACTTTAGGGCGCGATCGAAAAGATGCCTATGTGTCAAAACTATTGCAGTTTTTCCCAAAAGGAGGCAGTCGCACCACACAATTGGTACATCGTTTACTTTTGGCAGCGTTGATTGAAGCCAGGAGCTGTGAACGCTTCCGACTGTTGTCTGAACATTTAGAAGATAAGAAACTCGCTAAATTTTACAGAAAATTAATGATTAGCGAAGCGAATCATTACAGCTCATTTTTAGGATTTGCAAGACAATATGGCGAGCGCAAAGAAGTGGATCAAAAATGGGAGGCTCTCTTAGAATTCGAAGCAGAGATTATGAAAACATTAAGCGTCACCGAATCCATTCACGGGTAGTTCTACTTTTAAGGATTTAGATTTTTAGGAAATAACTTATATTCCACAACCCCATTTGAACACTCACTCCATCGGTTGGTTTTGAAATTAATTTTAACAATTCCACAGGTAGGAATATTTTCTATATACTGATCACCTTTAGTATTTACAATGGCTGTTAATGCGTTGTTATGACCAAAAATAAAGACGTTCGATACACTCGCATCGATCGTGTTGATAAATGCTTCTAAACCTGGCCCACTAAAATCGTACAACTGATCTGAATAATGCACTTGTGTTTCTGTAGATACAGCATATTTTAAGAAAAAATCACAGGTTTCTCGGGTGCGTTTCGCAGTACTACAAAACACAGCATCGGGTTGGAATGATTTTACAATATCTAAAGACGACATAAATTCGGCATCAAACAACCCTCGTTTATTGAGCGGTCGCTTTTCGTCTGCAAGTCGGAATTTCCAGGACGATTTTGCGTGACGTATAAAAACAATTGATTTCATATTTAAGGGGATAAACGGTCTATTTTCCAAGAATAGTCTTCTTGTAATTGGTAACGAATGCGGTCATGAAGTCGGTTGGCTCTGCCCTGCCAAAACTCAATTTCTATTGGCTTGACCATAAATCCACCCCAAAATTCAGGACGGGGAATATCTTTGGTTTCGTATTCTGATTCTAAGGATTTTAATTTTGTTTCCAACACTTCTCTATTCTCTATTACAGAACTTTGATTTGAGGCAATTGCTCCCAATTGACTTCCTTTCGGTCGCGATTCAAAATAGCCGTCACTAAGATTATCCGCTATTTTTTCGGCAGTTCCTTTAATAATCACCTGACGTTCGGCAGCTGCCCAATGAAACGAGAGACAGACATTTGGATTGGCAGTGATTGCTTTTCCTTTTTCGCTTTCGTAATTTGTATAAAAAATAAAGCCTTCAAAAGTATATTTCTTCAACAGTACAACTCTGTTTTTAGGGTAGCCATCCAACCCGAGTGTTGAAATGGTCATGGCATTGGTTTCGTCTTGATGGAAATGCGCATCCACTTCATGAAACCACTTCTGAAACAATTCCATCGGATTGTCTGAAATAGCTGTTTCTAATAGTGCTCCTTTATCGTAGGATTTGCGGTAGTCCCCTAAGTCTTTTTCCATAATATAATATTCAAGCTCAAATTTACATAAATATAAACAGTTTTGTGAAGTTGAATTATTAAATTTGAGTGCTAATTAATTATTGTATTATGATCTATGGAAGTCTAATTACTGGAATGATTTTAATTTTAACAGGAATTCTTGTTAAGAATAACTCTGATTTGATTGCTGGTTACAACACCCTATCAAAAGAAGAAAAAGAGAAAATAGACATGGACAAACTAACGCAGGTCGCCCGAAAGTATTTAGTCTTAACAGGGCTCAGCGTTCTCATTGTTGAAGGGATTCTATCGCTTTTAACCATCGACGAAAAAACACATTTATACGTAATCTGTGGGATCGTTATATTTGGAGTTACGGTTCTTATCATTCAATCGAATCGTTTAAAACCCAAGCCATAAAAAACCAATTCCTTAAATAAATTAGGTGTGAAATATTGTTAAAAACAAAACAGTGTCCATTGATAGGATAAACGCAAGTAATTTGTATTTTTGTTAAAACCTCCGAAAGAGCAATGGCTAGAAAATCAACAACTAAAACTACCCAAAAACGGTTCTCAAAACTTAATTTCACCCTCACAAATTCTCAACGATTGGTGCTTGGGAGTTTTTTAGTAATTCTTGGAATCTTATTATTTATATCCCTCCTCTCCTATTTGTTTACGGGAGAAAGTGACCAAAGTGTTCTAGGCGACTTCACCAACCGAACTGTAGAAACCAACAACTGGCTTAGCAAAGTAGGCGCTTGGATCAGTCAATTGCTTATATACAAAGGATTTGGAATCTCTTCATTTATATTCTCTGGATTGTTATTTCTATCCGGGATTTCAGTATTGGCAAACTCCTCCAAAAAACGCTTATGGCGAAATTGGTTCTGGGGAACGCTTGTGATTATTTGGGGATCTATGTTATTTGGATTTGCATTTGAAACGGCTCCAAAATTAGGAGGCGTCATTGGATTTGAATTAAATATATTACTACAAGACTATGTAGGAAAAATAGGAACTGCCCTATTATTGCTGTTTTGTTTTATTGTGTACATCGCCTTGCGTTTCAAGGTCGGGCCACAGCAAATTGCACGCCTCTTTGTACGGACTAAAAACGAACTTAAATCTGAATTATCTGAAGAAGACCAACCTTCTAACTCTTTAGTTGATGATCTCGGAACTGAAGAAAATGAACCTATAAAATCATCATTTGAAGTTCCTTTAGAAAACCTAGAACCTACAATTTCAAACCATTCAAGTATTGATTCTTCGAGTACTTTAGAAGTGAATACTCCTACAGAAGAGCCCAGTATCGAGGAAGAGGAAGAACAAGAAGAAGTGCCCTTAGAAATGAAAATTGAAGCCAGTGTTGAAGAGGTGTCTGAAACCGATAACCTTGCTGCAAAATTAGTGGAAGACTTTGGGGAGGTTGATCCTACGTTGGAGTTATCAAAGTTTAAATTTCCTTCTTTAGATTTACTTAAAAAGTACGATACTGAAGGGATTACCATCAATCAAGAAGAGCTAGAAGAAAATAAAAATAAAATTGTTGAGACGCTCAGCAATTATAAAATTGGGATTGCAAATATCAAAGCAACGATTGGACCAACGGTTACATTATATGAAATCATTCCAGAAGCTGGAGTGCGTATCTCAAAAATAAAGAATTTAGAAGACGATATTGCACTTTCACTTTCAGCATTGGGCATTCGAATTATTGCACCAATTCCTGGTCGAGGAACAATTGGTATTGAAGTGCCAAACAAAAATGCAACGATTGTATCTATGCATTCTGTCATTGCCTCTCAGAAGTTTCAAAAATCAGAAATGGAACTTCCAATCGCTTTGGGAAAAACAATTAGCAATGAAACCTTTGTCGTGGATTTAGCTAAAATGCCTCACCTACTTATGGCGGGTGCAACTGGTCAAGGAAAATCGGTAGGACTGAATGCGGTACTTACCTCTTTATTGTACAAAAAACACCCCGCAGAGGTTAAGTTTGTTTTGGTCGATCCAAAGAAAGTAGAACTGACACTTTTTAATAAAATTGAACGTCATTATTTAGCAAAACTTCCTGATAGTGAGGATGCCATCATTACTGATAACACCAAGGTGATCAATACTTTGAACTCGTTGTGTATTGAAATGGACAATCGTTATGAGATGCTTAAAAATGCGTTTTGTAGAAATATTAAAGAATACAACGAAAAATTTAAGGCACGAAAACTGAACCCGAACGATGGGCATAAGTTTTTGCCTTATATCGTTTTGGTCGTTGATGAATTTGCCGATTTAATTATGACTGCTGGTAAGGAAGTTGAAACGCCTATTGCCCGATTGGCACAGTTGGCCAGAGCGATTGGAATCCATTTGATTGTAGCTACTCAACGCCCATCGGTGAATGTAATTACAGGAATTATCAAAGCGAATTTCCCAGCGCGTATTGCATTTAGAGTGACTTCAAAAATTGATTCTAGAACCATTTTAGACAGTTCAGGAGCGGATCAGTTGATAGGACGTGGAGATTTATTATACACCCAAGGAAACGATATGGTCCGTATTCAATGTGCTTTTGTAGATACACCAGAAGTAGAAAAACTAACCGATTATATTGGATCTCAAAAAGCCTATCCGAGTGCTTATTTGTTACCAGAATACGTGAGTGAAGAGTCTGGCACAAGTCTTGATAACAATATCAACGAAAGAGATCAATTGTTTAGAGAAGCTGCCGAAGTGATTGTAACCGCTCAACAAGGATCGGCTTCGTTATTACAACGTAAATTAAAACTAGGATACAACAGAGCTGGGCGATTGATTGACCAACTAGAAGCCGCTGGAATTGTTGGCCCGTTTGAAGGCAGTAAAGCACGGCAAGTACTTGTCCCCGACTTTCTAGCCCTAAATCAATTATTAGATCAAGAAATTACATAAAAATATGAACCGAGCGTGTCCAAAGAATCATTGCTCAATAGAATAATGAATAGCGAAAACATTTGACCGTTAAAAAGCAATAAGTATAAACAAATGAAAAATTTATTAGTATTAATATTAACCATGAGCATCGGTATGTGTCAAGCACAAAACCGAGATCCTGAAGCCCAAACGCTCTTAGACGAAGTGAGTGCTAAGGTGAATGGCTACGACAATATGGTATTGGAATTTAAATATGTCTTGGACAATAACGAAGAAAACATTCACCAAGAAACACGGGGCGATGTCACCTTGTTGGGGGATAACTATGTATTGAATATTCTGGGAATCACTAGAATTTTTGACGGTGAAAAACTGATTACCATCAGTCCAGAAGATGAAGAAGTGACTATTTCTAAGCAAAATACGGCAGAAGAAAATACCATCACTCCCAGTCAATTGCTTTCATTTTATGAAGAAGGCTATAATTATAAAATGGATATTATTCAAAATATTAGAGGTCGTAAAATTCAATACATCAAATTAGATCCCATCGATTCAAATACGGAAATCAACTATGTATTGTTAGGCATCGATACAAATACCAAACATGTGTATAATTTGATCGAGATTGGAAGTAACGCTACAAAAACAACATTAACTATCAATGCTTTTAAAACCAATCAACCTTTGTCTGAAACTTTATTTACGTTTGACGCTACAAAATACAGTGACTATTTTATCAATAATTTAGATTAAGCTTTCGTTTTGAAAATTTTAGACCGCTACATACTCACCACCTATTTAAAAACATTTTTCAGTGTATTCACGATTCTGATGATGATTTTTATATTACAATCTGTTTGGGTATATATCTCAGAACTCGCTGGGAAAGATTTAGAAATTGAGATCGTTCTTAAATTCTTACTCTATGTATCTCCTCGAATTGTAGTCTTGGTGTTACCCCTCACAATTCTATTAGCATCCATAATGGTTTTTGGAGGCTTTTCTGAGAACTATGAGTTCGCAGCCATGAAATCTACAGGGATTTCACTGCAACGTGCCATGAAGAGTTTGAGTGTCTTTATAATATTTCTAGCGGTGATTAGTTTTTTCTTTGCAAACAGTGTCATTCCGTTTGCTGAATTTAATTTTTACAGCCTTCGACGCAACATCGCCAAAGTAAAACCTGCGATGGCCATTGCCGAAGGTCAGTTCAATCAACTAAACGATATAAATATTAAGGTTGCTGAAAAAAGTGGTGAAAATGGGGAGTTTTTAAAAGATGTTATTATTCATCAGAAAAAAGGAACCTTTACAGGAAATTTCACTGTCATTAAAGCAAATACGGGTGAGTTTATTAGTGACGAAACGTCGGACATATTACAGCTCGTGCTCTTTGATGGGAATTATTATGATGAAATTCAGTCTAAAGATTATACAACGCGTACCAAAAACAGACCCCAAGTAAAAAGTACATTTGAAAAGTACATCATCAATATTGACGTGTCTCAATTCAACGATATTGATTTTGAAAGTAAGGAAACCATCACAAAGCATACGATGTTAAATGTTGTGGATTTAAAGACCGCTATTGACTCTTTAAACATTAAGAGAGAGGGTATTTTAACAACGTTTTCAGAAACGATGCTAAAGCGTACCAATCAGCATACTTTAAACCTTAATTACAAACTAAGCGAGCTGGATTCTATCACTGAAACAGTGGATATATTAAACTTATACGAAGAACGAAAAAGTATTCAATTGATCGATTTGGCATTGAATACTACTAAAACAGCCAAAAAGGATTTAACAGCGAAGTCAAAAACCATGTTAGATTCACTAGTGACTGTCAATAAACACGTAGTGGCATTTCATGATAAATTTGCCTTGGGCCTCTCTTGTATCATCCTGTTTTTTGTAGGTGCCCCTTTGGGAGCCTTGATTCGAAAAGGAGGAATTGGACTTCCATTGATCATTGCGATTCTTATATTTTTAACGTATCATTTTATTGGACTTTTTGCCAAAAATAGTTCTGAAGATAGTAGTGTCGATCCCGTTGTAGCAGCTTGGCTATCGTCTCTAATTTTACTCCCCTTTAGTATCTATCTAACAAATCGGGCTACAAAAGACCGTGCATTGATTGATTTTGATAGCGTTTTGATTCCTTTAAAACATTTAGTCACCTCAAAATCAGATGGTGAAATTGTAGATGTACAACAATTGACTTCTGAAGACACGTCTGAATTAGACAACTTTGAAAATCATAAATTGATTGACATTGTGAAAAATTTTCGACAGTTTGGACTCTCTTTAAATTACAAACAAACAGCCTTAAAAATTCTGAATACACGAGGTATTAGTGAACTCGAACTTAAAATGGGTGGTGATTTATCCAACCAGAATTATGAAAATGCATTGCGTCTTTATATTGATTTTAAAGAAAATTCTAAACTAGCACTTGTATTAAATATCCTCACAATCGTCCTCGGTTTTGGAGGCTCCTTTTTAAGCAACAACGGAATTCCAGTTATGGGTCAAATCCTGAATGGAATCGCCATTTTAAGTCTTATCTTTTTTGTGGTCGTCTTTCAAAAAACAACTTCCAATCAATCTGATTTTTATAAATTATTATCCATCAAATTTTTGACGAATTCATTCGTGTTCATCATTTTAGGAATTCCTTTATTTTTTCTTTACAGACCCTTTTTTGTTAAGAAGATGAAAGAAGATTTATTGAAAATATCCTAACGATTGGATTACTTATAATATCTTTACCAAAAAATAAAAATACAATGTCGATTACAGAACAAAAACCACAATCAAAAACTGAATTAAACAGTATCGAAGATGCTATTAATGACATTCGATTAGGCAAAGTAGTTGTTGTAGTTGATGATGAAAATAGAGAAAATGAAGGCGATTTTATTGCTGCTGCTGAAAAAGTAACGCCTGAAATGATCAATTTCATGGCTTTGCATGGACGTGGTTTGATCTGTGCACCACTTACTGAAACCAGATGTGATGAGTTAGGTCTTAACATGATGGTTCAAAATAATACAGTGCTTCACAACACTCAGTTTACAGTTTCTGTGGATTTGATTGGAAGTGGCTGTACGACAGGTATTTCTACGTCAGACCGTTCTAAAACGATTAAATCATTAGTCGATTCAAATACCAAGCCGCACGATTTAGGGCGTCCAGGTCATATCTTTCCTTTAAAAGCTAAGAATGGTGGCGTATTGCGTCGAACAGGTCATACGGAAGCTGCCATAGATTTGGCACGCTTAGCTGGGTTACAGCCTGCAGGAATCTTGGTTGAAATTTTGAAAGATGATGGCTCCATGGCACGTTTACCTGATTTAAGGATCGTGGCTGAAAAATTTGACTTAAAAATAATTTCTATTGAAGATTTAGTGGCTTACCGAATGGAGCACGATTCTTTAATCAAGAAAAAACAAGACTTCCAAATAGAAACACGTTTTGGAGATTTCAGACTGAGAGCATATCAACAAACCACAAATGATTCGGTTCATATTGCCTTAACCAAAGGAACTTGGGGTACGGACGAAACGGTTCCGACACGTATCAATTCATCGCTAGTTAACAACGATGTTTTAGGAACGCTGACCAATGATGCTGACCAACAGCTGGATGGTATGTTTAAATTAATTAATAAGCACGGAAAAGGGGCTATTCTTTTTATCAATCAGGTCAGTCAACCTGCAAGTCTTTTAAAGCGCTTGGAAATTGTGAAAAATACCCAACAAAAAGGAACCATCACCAAAGCACCAAGTATTGGAATGGATTCCAAAGATTTTGGAATAGGCGCACAAATTCTTCACGATTTAAATATTCATAAGTTAGGACTTATATCCAACAGTGAACAAACCAAACGTGTGGGGATTATAGGTTACGGTTTAGAAATCGTTGACTATATCAATTACTAAGCAGTAACTTCGCAAATCAGTTTTGCCATGGTTAAAGCTCTTTGCTTTACCTCCGCTTCTGTCCAAGATAATTTTATCAAACAGGATAAATTTCTTCCTATAAAATGATCAGATTTTTCAAAAGTTCTATCTTTTAAATAAGACAAACCTTCCTTGACTTCTTGACTTAGTGGAAACACTGATTTTTGAGTGGTCAAATGGTCCCATTTACGGATGTAATGCCAGTTGTTATCAAAATAATGAAAACACACATCGATGCCATTGGTCTTAAACGCTTGACTTACCTTTCGAGCGGTTTCTAAATCGTCTAAAAAGAAGTTTAAAAACGCATAACTTTCTTCTCCACCTTCTGGAACTGTTCTAAAAGTAACGCCCTCTATACTTGACAACTCGTCTCTGATAATTGTATAATGCTTTTTTTGAATCGCTAAAAATTCATCCAAACGACTGAATTGTGCAACCCCCACAGCAGCATTTAATTCCGAGATACGAAAATTATATCCTAAAATTGGATGGGTTTCTGCTCCTCTATCACTTCCTTGGTGGTCGTGTCCGTGATCGCTAAATTGATCTGAATGGGTATAAAATTCTTTGTTATTGGTAATGACAACTCCGCCCTCTCCACAAGTGACTGTTTTGACATAATCAAATGAAAAACACCCCAAGTCACCAATAGCTCCCAAAGCTTTTCCTTTGTAAGTCCCTCCTATGGCTTGACAGGCATCTTCTATAAGAAATAGATTATGTGCATCGCATATCTGTTTTAAAGCGTCTAAATCCCCCATACTTCCACACATGTGTACACACATGATGGCTTTTGTTTTTGGTGTAACCGCCGATTTAACAGCCTCGATATCCAAAGTCAAAGTATCATCTATATCCACAAGAATTGGAGTTGCTCCCAACATAAGAATGGCTTCAAAACTGGCTACAAATGTAAAGCATGGCATGATCACTTCATCGCCAGCACCCACTCCTGCAGATGCCAATGCGAGACTCACCGCAGCCGTTCCACTTGAGAGGAGTTGGGCATGTTTTACGTCAAATCGAGATTGAATGGCGTGTTCTAATTCCTTTGCTTTCCAGTGGCCTTGACGCATACCGTCAAATCCATAGCGCATCAAAACGCCACTGTCTAATACATCATTTACTTCTTTTCGTTCGGCATCGCCAAATAGTTCAAATCCGGGCATAGTAGGTTTATTTAAATTCTATAATTGATTCATTGAGGGGTTTACGAACTTTTTTCATCGCTCCAAACATATCGTCTTTGGCACGGTAGCCAATTGGCATGACAAGTACAGAGCGTAGGCCTTGTTCGTTCAGTTTAAAAAAACGATCGTATTCTACAGGGTCAAAGCCTTCCATAGGACAGGCATCCACGCCTTGAGTGGCACAAACGGTCAGCATATTTCCCATGGCTAAATACGCTTGTTTTGCACCCCATTTAAAAACATCATCATCAGATTTCTCTTTAAAACTGTTAATGACACTCGTTCGAAACGGGTTTAAAGCTTCGTCTGGAGTATTGTTAATAGAAATGATGCGATCAAAAAACGCTCTAATATAAGCTTCATCTATCTTCGTTTCTACACAAAAGACACACAAATGAGACGCCTGCCCTACTTGTTTTTGGTTCATGGATAAAGGTACCAAGGCGTTCAGAGTTGATTTATTACTCACAATGAGCAGCTTTACGGGTTGAAGCCCATAAGAACTTGCCGTCAGGTTAAATGCTTGTTTAAGTAACGCAATTGTTTCTTCGGAGATGATGGCTTCAGAATCAAATTTTTTAGTTGCATAGCGCCATTCAAGAGCCTTTATAATGTCCATAATTAAGTTTTTTTTCAAAAGTATATAATTTTACAACGTTTTGACAAAAATTATTCTTAATAATTGCTTAAAAATAGACGAATTAAATTTTTTGAAAATAATTACTAAAAGTATTTGCTAGAACTAAAAACCCTTTTATATTTGCAGCCCATTGGAGAGTTGGCAGAGTGGTCGAATGCGGCAGTCTTGAAAACTGTTGAGGGTCACACCTCCAGGGGTTCGAATCCCTTACTCTCCGCAAAAGAAATCCAAAACGAAAGTTTTGGATTTTGTGTTTTTATAAGTGTTGAAAGCTTGCTTTCATAAGCGTGTGAAAATACAAAATTGAACAATGCGTAGCTTTGTTTGGGATTTTATGTTTGTATTGGATTTCCATCGGGGATATGCAATCCTTACGCTCCGCAAAAGAAATCCGATAATCATTTGATTGTTGGGGTTTCTTTTTTTAATAGAATCTACCCAATTTTATTGTATTATAACTCTAATATAATCCGTTAAAAACTTATCTATTTTAAAAATATTACTTTACTTTTACAACTTATTTTAACTTAAGATATTATGAAAAAATTAATTTATTTATGTACTATTATACTGGTTGTAGCTTGTAGTAGTGATGATTCTTCTGTAACTCCTTCCAACGGGGATGGGACTGATTTGAATGTTACTGGAACGGTTTCAGAACAAACGCCTGATGAAGCTAAAGAAACCATTTATGGTAAATGGAATTTTTCAAGCAGCTCAAGATTAGCCGCTTCGGATTGTACTTTTAATTCTATTGAGTTTACAGATGATGTATATATCATGCAAGTAACTGTGGATGGAGAATCTCAAACACTTTCTGGAGACTACGAAATTAATGTAAGTGCTGACGGAAACGTTTCAAGTATCGATTTAAAGTTTGAATCCGACAACTCAGTAATTACGATTGCATCTTTAACCGAAGTTGTGGTGACTGAAAGTGCTACTGAGATTTTTGCTACCTTTTTAATCGAATGGAGTATTCCTGAAGGATTTGCGACTTGTGATAATCTTCTAGGAGAATATGCTGCTGAAAAAGATGTGCCAATGGATGAAAGTATTACAATAGATCCGGACTCCAATCATGCGAAAATCGTTGGAAACTGGACCCTTGTTTCAATGGTTGAAAACACCTGGCTAGACAAAACTTCAGAGTGGCTAAATGAACCTTGTTATGAGTATTCAAGCGATGAGGACGATGATGTGTTAATTGATGGCTGTACAACAGCTACAAGCATCACTCTTACTATTTCAACTTATGGCACATATGCATTGGTTTGGAGAGGAAGCAACCAAGGAACTTATATCGAATCCAATGTTTGGAATTGGACCGATGAAACTCAAACTGCATTTACTGTAGGAACTGAAGAGGATACTACAGTTATTACTGTCGAATATTTGACCGATACGGAAGGTGCGTTTTCTACTTTTGAAAGGCCTGATCCTGTCAACGCTTTTTATGAAACGTATTATACACTTTATACGTTTTCTAGAAATTAATAATCCAAATTATTTTTATGTAAAGAGGCTTCCTGTAAAGGGAGCCTTTTTTTTATGGGGTTTTGGTTAAAAAGTTATCTCGATTTCCATTTTTCTTTATCAATACTAAAAACATTAAAATCCTTTATTTTTTTCTCAAAGTCCATTCCGTTTCTTAGAGCGACTTTTTCTGAACTTATATTCTCAACATGGACCATGGACATTAATACGTCCGAAAAATTATGTTCAAAAGCATAATTTTTACATTTCAAGGCCGCTTCGGAAGCATACCCACGCCCCCAAAACTCTGGAAGTAATGAATACCCAATTTCTAGGCGCTCAACTTCTTCAATCGTTTGAACTAAAATACCACATTGCCCGACAAGACGGTTGGTGTTTTTGTCAATCAAAACGTTCATGCCTCCCAAATCATTTTCGTATCTATGAAAAGCTTTATCAAACCATGATGTACACAATTCAGATTCTGATGCTTTAGGATCTAAGTCTAAAAATTTAGCAATATTATTAGCTTTAAACATAGGCAGCCAAGTCTCAAAATCGTCTGGTTGCAGTTTTCTAAATTTAAGCCGTTCGGTTTCTTGCCCTGTGAGGAGGTATTTCATTATTATAATTTGAGGATGAAAGTTAGTGATTATTTACTGTTTTGTTGGTATTCACCCAAAACTGCATTTCCTGCATTTTCTTCAAATCTTTTATTAAACACAAATAGATCCCAAAACCAAACTCTTTGAGCAATTTTTAAGTCCAATTCTCTTTGGGTTGCCATCCCTTTCTCGATTTCATCAAATTTATATAAATACATATCATGTAAATACACTGGCAGTTGCCCTAAAGTCAACATTGATATTATAAATGGTTGCCCACATACAAGAGTTTGTTCTAAAGGGTAAAGTTTTATTTTTAGTTCTGCCGAACTACTATCGTTTACAATATTGAACAATTCCGAAAATTTCAATATTTTTAATTCTTCTTTAAGAGTATCATTAATTACATACGCGTTCGGTCTTGTATGCTCATTTTTAAGTTTTCGATATTCTTTTGGGTATATTTTAAAAGAGTAGCAAGAACTACAAAGAACCGATAAAATCACTAAAGTTATCAGATATTTATTTTTCATAGCTATTCCAGAATACAAATTAGTAAATACCTGATTTTATGGTTTTAGTGTTTTTCCAATACTCATTTGCCTTGGCAATGGTGGCAAATTCAGTGGCTACGGTCTGACCAATCGCAATCAGCATCGCAGCATCATTGGCGTATTTTGGGCGTAG
>Ga0209304_1000371_pt1 | contig 31073 bp, 25 predicted proteins | sample COGITO_mtgs_1004_4_FD_184789 | JGI IMG/M metagenome (GOLD analysis project Ga0209304, IMG submission 184789) | Pelagic marine microbial communities from North Sea - COGITO_mtgs_100423 (SPAdes) (version 2) | ecosystem: Environmental > Aquatic > Marine > Epipelagic ...
GTATGCTGTATCGCCATTTAACTTTACATCCATCGCAGGGAATCTTCCAGCGTGTATGGCATTGATGGGGAATGTAGTGGTTTGGAAACCGAGTGATAGCCAAGCCTATTCTGCAAAGGTTATTATGGATGTTTTTGAAGAAGCTGGTGTGCCTCCAGGAGTTATTAATGTGGTTTTTGGAGATCCGGTTATGATTACTGATACTGTTTTGGCAAGTCCTGATTTTTCTGGACTTCACTTTACGGGTTCGACTCATATATTTAAAGAACTTTGGAAACAAATTGGGAATAATATTCATAATTATAAAACCTATCCGCGTATTGTTGGGGAAACAGGTGGTAAAGATTTTATCGTTGCCCACCCTTCGGCGAATGCTAAGCAGGTTGCCACTGGAATGCTGCGAGGCGCTTTTGAATTTCAAGGGCAAAAATGCAGTGCTGCTTCTAGATCTTATATTCCACAGAGTTTGTGGCCGGAAATTAAAGCCTTTATGATTGCCGAAATGAAAACCTTTAAAATGGGATCTCCTGATGATTTAAGCAATTTTATTACGGCGGTGATTCACGAAGGTTCATTTGACAAACTTGCAGGTTTTATTGACCGTGCAAAAGAAGATTCTGATGCCACTATAATTGCTGGAGGAAACTACGACAAGAGTAAAGGGTACTTTATTGAACCAACGCTTATTGAAACGACCAACCCTAAGTATGCCACCATGAGTACCGAATTATTTGGTCCTGTAATGACGGTTTATGTGTATGAAGACGACGCTTTTGAAGCGACTTTAAAATTAGTGGATGAAACTAGCGAATATGCCCTCACCGGTGCGATCTTTTCAACTGACCGATACGCAGCTACTTTAGCAACTAAGCTGCTAGAAAATGCCGCAGGAAACTTTTATATAAATGACAAGCCTTCGGGTGCTGTTGTTGGACAACAACCTTTTGGAGGCGCTCGTGCTTCTGGAACCAACGACAAAGCAGGATCTGCTCAGAATTTATTACGTTGGATTTCACCACGAATGATCAAAGAAACATTTGTGACACCAACCGACTATCGTTATCCTTTTTTAGGAGAATAATTAATTAATTTCAATTAAAGAGGCTGTCTAAAAAGACGTTGCTTTGTCAATCTGAACCTGACTACCGTCTGGAAGTCCTGCCTCTCGGCAGACCAGCCTACCGTCAGGCAGGTTCAGAATGACAGAAATTGTACTTTAAAATAAAACATAAAAAGGGGCTGTCTTTTCAGACAGCCCCTTTTTAGCATTTAATACTTTTAGATTTTGATTGCACTAATTAATCAAAAGCTTGAGTTCCTCCTACATGTACTTCTTGCACGTTGTAAATATCGTAGTGTGGAGAATCTGTATGGGTTGCCCCAAAGTAATCAGTAAAGGTTTTAGTGTAGGTGTTTCTTACATACACAATAACCTTGAGTTCATTGGTATCATCTATATTAGTTGGCAAATCAAGTCCTGTAATGGTTCGTGTAAAAACGCCGCCTGCTGTTGTGCTAGAACTCACAATAACGTCTCCTAATTGACCCGTAAAAACTTCTCGTAAAACATCTCTGTGCACATAGTTAGCTCCATCAGAAGAACCCTCTTGCGGAGTAGAAGTTGTGACGTTGTCTTCCGCTAAATAGATCATTAATTTAATTTCTTCAGAGGGAGTCGATTTGAACCCAACTTTGACCTCTAAATCTAATCTACCTCCTACAATAACTGCCTGCACTGCCAAACCAACAGTTGCATCCTCCGCCAATTCTGCATTGACTTGTGCCATATTTGGGAAATTCCATCTCGTATCCGGCCCATTAACATAAAGCGTTGGAAATCCAGTGACATTATAGTAGTCTGACCAGTAAGCTGTTTCTGGAATTTCCATGGGTTCTTGAGTACTTGAACTACTTGCGTGATAGCCAACTCCGAATATATTTGAATTTCCATTTACAGCGTTTGTGACTGCCGCACCCGCAGGTGGACATTGTGAACACCATGTTCCTGTAAAATCTTCTAAAAGTGCTTTTTTAGTAAATGTAGTAGGAGCTCCGGTAGCAGAAAAAGAATTCGTATCACTATAAGGAGATGAAGGTTGAATAACAAAACTTACCGCATTAGACGTTAACCCTTCAAAAGTTGCTATAAAATCGTATGTACCGTTTACCGTAAATGGGTACGGATTGGTGGTCGTAACCGTTCCATTTACTGTCACTTCTGCCTCTGATGTAACTGTATTATTAAAGTTGTCTTTGACCACAAAAGTTGCTGATTCTCCGTTAAGATAATAGTTCTGATCAAAACTTAGAACAATACTCGTCGGAGCTTCATCCACCACTGTAACTGTTATTTCATTAGAAGTTAAGTCTTTATAATTAGCTACCACTTTGAACGTTCCTTCTGAACTAAGTAAGATAGGATTCGTAGCAGCAACGCCGTCTAGTTTAAAAGTGGATTGACTGGACAAATCTTCATCTGAATTGCCTTTAACGACAAATACGACCTGAGAGCCCGTGTTGACATCGGTAACAACCGTTGATAAAGTGATGGAAGTTACTGGATCGACACCAGTTCCGCCGCCGCCGCCATTGTCGCCGCCCTTATCATCGCTTTTAGAACAACTAAATACTAAAAATCCGATGAGGATAAATTTTAAAAAAATAAGTTTTTTCATAACGTTATGTTAAATTAATAATTAAATAGATTTTTTTGTTAACACAATATTATGAAAAAAATCATTAAAACTAAGGAGTTTTAACAAAATAATGATAAGTTTGTGCTGAATATAAAAAAATTGTTATGAAAAAAATTATATATATTTTAGTATTTAGTTTAAACTTCGCTCTTTTCGCACAAGAACAATTACCCAACACAACTCTTAAAACACTTTCAGGCTCCAACACAACCCTCACTGAAATTGCAGAAGACAATGACCTTATCGTTGTTTCTCTATGGGCCACATGGTGTGTTCCCTGTAAAAACGAATTAGATGCCGTTGCAGATGTTTATGATGATTGGGTTTCAGAAACAGGCGTAAAATACTACGCAGTTTCTATTGACGATTCCAGAACTGCCAAACGGGTAAAACCAATGATTAATGGTAAAGGTTGGGAGTTTGAAATTTTACTTGATGAAAACAGTGATTTAAAACGTGCCTTTGGAGTCAGTACAGTTCCTTACACAATTATCGTTAAGTCAGGTGAAATTGTTTACAAACACACTGGTTATACCCCAGGCTATGAAGATGAACTTTACGATCAAATCGTAGCTTTTAAAAATTAATTTTTAGAATTTACCCGAATACGCTACAAAACGAAAAAATGCTTTGATAGCCTTTCAAAATTAATATCATATTCTATCTAAATTTATAAAACGTATTAAAATGAATAAACATATATACACAATCCTTGTTTTTTTTATTTCAGTAGCGATCCACTCACAGGAAACGGAAGAAAAAAGTAGGTTTGATGAAATTAGTGAACGTCTCAATGTTAGCATAGAGTCTAATGGGCAATGGTATTTGAATGATGAAAAGTTTGAAGATTTTGATGAAGAGGAAAGATTAAGGGCTAATAGTTATTTAAGAATCGATTATCAAATTTCAGATCGTTTTTCTAGTGGATTTCAATTAGAAAGTTATGTTCCAGAACCTTTACTGAATTACAGTAAAATATTTGATAAAGAGATAGGCTTAGGAACCTTCTATCTAAATTACAGTACGAAAAAATTGGACATTACGCTTGGACATTATTATGTCCAGTTTGGAAGTGGACTTATTTTACGTACTTGGGAAGACCGCGCTCTGGGAGTCAATAATGCACTGAGAGGTGGGAAGATTGTTTATGACCCAACGAATTCCTTACGATTAACAGCACTTTATGGCAAACAACGAAAAGGATTTGACGTCTCGGACTCTGAAGTTTTTGGATTTGAGACTCAATTTGACATTGCGGATGCTTTTCAGCTAGAAAACCTTAACAGCCTCAAACTAGGACTAAGTTATGTAGGAAAACAAGAACGCTATAATAAAGAGAGTCTTATTGGAGGTTCTCAACCCACAATTGAGATACCCGAACTTGTGAATGCATTTGGAGCGTATCTAGATTTAGAATACAAAAATTTATACTCCAACTTTGAATATATATATAAAAGTAAAGATGCGCGTCTTAATAACGTGATTCCAAATATAGTATCATTTTCAGAAGAAGCCTTATTTGATGGGAATGCAATTACATGGAATGCTGGCTATTCTCAAAAAGGTTTTGGAATTGGTTATACCTTTAGACGACTTGAAAATATGCGCTTCTTTTCCGAGAGAAGTGCTCTAAATCTTAACAACAATCCAACAACTCAGCTGAGTATGAACTACTTACCTGCATTGACCAAACAACATGATTATACACTTGCAAACATCTATATATATCAAGCCCAACCAGGGTTAGTTATTGAAAATTATGGCACTCCATTAATCAAATCTGGGGAAATTGGACATTCCGTAGATGTGTTTTATAAAATAAAAAAAGGAACTCTTTTAGGAGGTAAATACGGTACAAAACTGAATGTAAATTGGTCTTATTGGGCAAATCTCACAACGAGTTATTCCGATCCTTCTGGAACACTTTATTTTACTGGAGATGATTTAACTTATGAAACAGAACTATTGAATTTTGATGACAAGCTGTATTCAGAAATCAATGCAGAAATACGCAAGAAATGGTCTCCAAAATTAAAATCCATTTTCACCTATATAAACCTCAATTACAACAAAGGGTTTTTAGAATCTAAAGGAGCTGATGATTTTGTAAATGCTTGGATTGGAATTGCAGAAAGCACCTATAAATTTCAAGGAGGTAAATCCGTTCGATTGGAGTTACAACACCTTTCTACAAACGATGATGCCCGAAACTGGGCAGGAGGCACAATAGAGTATTTTTTTAATTCAAAGTTTGGAATCTATTTAAATGATTCTTATAACTATGAGGAGAGTAAGATTACCGAAAACACTGAAATTCATTTCTTTAATTTTGGAGGAAGTTTCACGAAAGGCTCCACCCGTGTGGGGATCAACTACGGACGGCAACGAGGGGGATTACTTTGCGTAGGTGGTGTCTGTAGACCGGTTAGTAAAAACACAGGGGTAACTCTTAATTTTGTGACTACTTTTTAATCTTAACCTTTATACTTAAGTGGGAGATGCACTATTTTTTTAGTTTCAAAAAAATCTTCTTCAAAATAAGCATTTAAATCGTAGAGTGTGGCTTTGGCATAGAGCTTAAGCTCTTCGGTTAAATCGCCACCTTTAAGATACAGAATACCATTCTTAATAGGGTGTACACTTTTTTTGGCAACTCTATTTTTGATCCAGCCTACAAAATCAGGCATGGTGGTGACGGCACGGCTAATGATAAAATCATACTGCCCTTGAATCGATTCGGCACGGGCATGAGTGGTGTAGATATTTTCAAGACCTAAACTTTCTGCAACGCCATTTACCACCTTTAACTTTTTATTGATACTGTCCACCAAATGAAATTTAACATCTGGGAACAAGATTGCCAATGGTACTCCAGGAAATCCACCACCGGTACCAATGTCTAAAATTTTAGTGCCCGCTTTGAACTGGATTAACTTAGCAATCGATAGAGAATGAAGGACATGACGCAGATACAAGGCTTCAATATCTTTCCTTGAAATAACATTAATTTGTGAATTCCAATCTTCATAAAGCCCTTGCAATGCTTCAAACTGCTTGAGTTGAATATCGGAGAGATTGGGGAAATATTTCTGAATTAAAAGCATGACTTGGTATATTTTCAGCAAAAATAGCCATTAATCTGTTAAATATTGTAAAACCTCACGTTCTAAACTTTTTTATTATTTATATTTGAAAAATATTTTCATCAGAGACAACAAATACAACTCATGACAAAATCAACAATCACATTTTCAAGAACAGATTCTGCTAAGTTTTTTAAGACTTTGAACAGTAGAGTCAATAATTATTTTAAAGAAAATAAAATTAATCGCTCAGGCAATTGGAAACTTTGGATTAAAACGATCGTTATGTTTTCGATTTTTTTAGTGCCTTATTTTTTGATACTTACAATCGATATGCCGGGATGGTTACAAATCTTGTTTACGGTTGTGATGGGCGTTGGCATGGCTGGCGTTGGCATGAATGTGATGCATGATGGGAATCATGGTTCGTTTTCAAATAAATCATGGATTAACAACATTATGGGAGGTAGTATTTATATCCTTGCAGGAAATGTTTACAATTGGAAAGTGCAACACAATGTACTGCACCATACTTATACCAACATTCCTGGACATGACGAAGATTTAGATGCGGGTCGTGTACTGCGATTTACCAAAAGCACCGAGTGGAAACGCCACCATAAATTTCAACATATTTACTCTGTTTTGCTCTACGGTTTATTAACCATCAACTGGGCAATCACCACTGATTTTTTACAGATGAAACGCTATATGAAACGCAAACTTTCTTATGGTAAATTTCCAAACCCATTCTTAAACTGGAGTACCTTAGTGGTTTCTAAAGTGATTTATTTAAGTTTATGGATTGTACTTCCAATGCTGATTTTAGACATGGCTTGGTACAAGGTTTTATTAGGATTCTTCGTCATGCATTACACGGCTGGACTGATTCTTAGTATGGTTTTCCAACTGGCACATATTATGGACGAGGCAGAAATGCCAATGCCAGAAACGAATGGTACAATGAAAAACACTTGGGCGATTCATCAGCTAAAAACGACAGTGAATTTTTCACCAAAAAACAAATTGGTAAACTGGTTTACAGGCGGATTAAATCACCAAGTTGAGCACCATATTTTTCCAAATATCTCACATGTTCATTATGGTAAAATCGCTGAAATTGTAAAGAAAACAGCAAAAGAATTTAATTTACCCTACAACGAGTTTGAAACAACTAGAAAAGCAATCATAGCTCATTTTAAATATTTAAAAGAAATGGGTGTAAAACCCGTATTACAAGCATAATAGAATCACAATGAACCAATTACTTTCTGAAAGAATTTTAAACATGGCCACGTCTGCGACCCTAGCGATGGCGGCCAAAGCAAGAGAACTAAAAGCCGAAGGCAAAGACATTATAGGATTAAGTTTGGGAGAACCCGACTTTAATACGCCAGAATTCATTAAAGACGCTGCCAAAACAGCGATTGATGAAGACTATAACTCCTACACGCCTGTAGATGGATATGCGGAATTGAAGCAAGCCATTATCACCAAGTTCAAGCGTGACAATAATATTAGTTACCAACCTTCTCAAATCGTGGTTTCAACGGGGGCAAAACAATGTTTGGCCAATGTAGCATTGGTCATGCTCAACGAAGGAGACGAGGTGATTTTACCCTGCCCTTACTGGGTAAGCTATGCGGATATCGTGAAATTATCCGATGGGGTGCCCGTAGAAGTTGTAACCTCTATTGAGAATGACTTCAAAATGACACCTCAACAATTAGAAGCTGCCATTACGCCAAAAACAAAAATGATTTGGTTTAGTTCCCCTTGCAATCCTAGTGGATCTGTTTACAGCAAATCTGAATTGCGAGCACTGGCAGATGTGTTGAAAAATTATCCAAATATTTACATCGTTTCAGATGAAATATATGAGCATATCAATTTTGTTGGAGGCCATGCAAGTATGGCTGAATTTGAAGATATGTACGACAGAACTATTACCATTAACGGGGTTTCAAAAGCCTTTGCAATGACGGGATGGCGTATTGGATTTCTTGGAGCTCCAGAAGCAATTGCACGTGCGTGTAACAAAATGCAAGGACAAATTACAAGTGGTGCCAATTGTATTGCACAACGTGCCGTAATTACGGCCTTAGAAGCATCGCCTACGAAAGTTCAGTATATGATTGACGAATTTAAAGTACGTCGTGATTTAATTCTTGGATTATTAAAAGATATTGATGGGTTTACATGCAACACACCAGAAGGTGCTTTTTATGTATTTCCAGATGTAACTGCCTTTTTTGGTAAAACATTTAATGGTACGCTTATTAAAAATGCCACTGACTTTTCATTGTATTTATTAGAAGCTGCCTTGGTTGCGACCGTCACAGGAGATGCATTTGGAAACCCAAACTGTATCCGTATTTCGTATGCTGCGTCTCAAGATCAAATTATTGAAGCGGTCAATCGTATTAAAAAAGCAGTGAGCTAAATTTATTATTGAGTTAAGGATTAAATCGCTGCTATTTTATTGTTGATATACTAATTTGGACATTACCTTTTTTACTGACCTAGCCATACCGTGATCCGATACGTCCATCATCGTTACCTATTGTATAGATTCTGAATCAAGTTCAGAATGACAAGGTGGTGTTAGTTTTATCTGTTTCTCCAGAAGAAAGGGGTGAATAGAATAAGGACTGTAAATAATTCCAATCGACCTATAAGCATTAAGAAAGCAGCCCACCATTTTCCAGCAGCAGGCATTTCAAAAAAGTTATGAGATGGGCCAAACTCTCCGAGAGCGGGTCCAACGTTCCCTAAACTGGAGGCAGCAACACCAATAGCGGATTGAAAGTCGAGACCCAAAAGCGCAAACCCTAAAGATCCCACAATAAAGGATAACATATAGAGTATAAAAAACCCAAGCACATTAAACACGATTTCTCCTGAAACAGATTTGTTATTGTAGCGAACAGGCAAAATTGCACTTGGATGCAGAGAGCGTTTAAACTCTAAAAAACCATTTTTCAGAAGAATAAGGTGTCGAACTAATTTTACCCCCCCAGAAGTACTTCCGGCGGAACCTCCTAAAAACATCAAACCAAAGAAGAATACAAGCAAAAACGGTGCCCATAAGGTGTAATCTGCTGTTACAAATCCCGTAGTGGTGACAATCGCTACCACTTGAAAAAGTGCGTGTCTAAAAGAGCCTTCACCAATGCCCCAAACCATGGGATGGTCGAATACTGAAGTGCTATCTAAGAAAGAATTGTAATAAATAATTCCACCAACAATTAGTGTGAAAATTACTATAAATTTAAAATATAATTTGAATTCTTCGTCCCTTACAACTTTGCTTACATTTCCTTTGAATGCGAAATAACTCAGCACGAAATTGGTTCCCGCCAAAAACATGAATAGGATAATGATATACTGTATCATCGGCGAATCATTCCAATACGCCATACTTGCATTTTTGGTTGAAAACCCTCCTGTAGAGAGCGTACTCATAGAATGGTTAAGCGCATCAAAAAAGGACATGCCTGCTAGCGACAGAAACAAGGTTTCGGCGGCTGTATATCCAAAATAAATAAGCCACAATCGTTTGGCAGTATCCGTGATTCTAGGGTGCAATTTATCGGCACTCGGCCCAGGAGCTTCTGCTGCAAAAAGCTGCATCCCTCCGATTCCTAAAAGTGGTAAAATTGCAATGGCTAATACAATAATTCCCATCCCCCCGATCCAATGGGTTAAACTTCTCCAGAACAACACGCCTTTTGGAAGTGATTCTATATCATTTAATATGGTAGAGCCCGTAGTGGTATACCCCGAAATCGTTTCGAAAATAGCATTTGTGAAATCTGGAATTGCGCCTGTAAACAGGTATGGAAGTGTTCCGGACAAGGTCATCACAATCCATCCGAAAGCGACTACCAAATACCCCTCACGTTTGTTCATTTCTTTGGTGTGATTCTTAGTACAAAGCATGGATAATACTCCAAACAGCAACACAGAAATACCTGCTAGAAATAAATTAAAAGTTGCACCATCTTTGTAACAAAAACTTAAGAGCGCTGCTAACAACATAAAGCCACCATTGAACAATAACAAGAGTCCAAAGAAGTGAAATATAATTTTATAATTGAGTTTCATCAGTGCAGGTTAATAAAAGTAACTCTCTATTTTTTTAATAGACTGAGGCAAGCAACAGACCACAACGCGGTCGCCAGAAACGATTTTGAAATCTCCTAAGGCGATAAACCCTTCTTCATTTCGGATCACGCCACCAATAATAGCGGATAAAGGAAATTCGATTTCTTTAATATATTTATCACATATTTTTGACGTTGGATTCACAACAAATTCGAGCAGCTCGGCTTCCATATTGCTCAATTTGGTCATCGCAACCACTTCGCCCCGACGGATATATCTAAAAATACTATTCGCTGCAAGGAGTTTTTTATTAATCAAGGTATCGACTCCAATAGAGTGCGAAAGCTCATAATAGTCCATATTCTCAACCAATGCAATGGTTTTTTTGATGCCCTTAGATTTGGCAACCAAACACGACATGATATTGGTCTCAGAATTTCCAGTCACGGAAATAAAAGCATCCATATCTTTAATGTTTTCTTCCTCTAAAAGCGCAACATTGCGTCCATCGCCATTAATCACTAAGGTATTTGGAAGCTGTTCCGCCAAATCAAAAGCCCTGTCTTTTAGTTTTTCAACGAGTTTAATATTGAAATTTTTAGAGAGATCACAAGCCGTTTTAAAGCCAATCTTACCCCCTCCTAAAATCATTATATCTTTAATTTCTGTTTTTTTCTTTCCTGTCAGTTTACACAACTCTTCATCTCCTCCTTTTGAGGTGATAAAAACAACACGATCTCCATCCTTAAAAACAGTATCTCCTCTAGGAATAATAGTTGAATGAGATCCAAATCGCTGAATGGCGATGGGTATAAAATGGATATCTGAAAGCAATTGTGCTGCAACCTTAACTGATTTATTTATGATTTTGGCATCTTTTGAAAGAGACAACCCAAGCATGGTCAAAGCCCCTTTTTCAAACTCATAGGTGTCATTAAACACAGACTGACTTAACAATAACTCAATTTCAGCAGCTGCGAGAGATTCAGGAGAAATAAGCTCGTCAATACCAAATTTGGTAAAACCAACCTCATCCTTATGGTTTATAAATTCTGGATTCGAAATTCGTGCAATGGTCCGTTTGGCACCCAACTGTTTTGCCAATACACAAGCTGTGATATTAGACGTTTCGGAAGAAGTTACGGATATAAATAAATCTGAATTTAGAATTCGAGCATCTTTCAATACAGAAATTGAAGTTGCATCGCCTTTAATTACTTTTATATCCAAATGAGTGTCTGCATAAGCGAGACTGTCTTTATTCAGATCTATAAGCGTGATTTCTTGTGATTCGTAAGATAAAAGCTTCGCTAAATGAAACCCGACTTCACCTGCGCCGGCTATAATAATTTTCATTAATTATCAATTAAAAAGATGCGCAAATATACGTTATTTTTAGGGATTTGTTTATGAATTGTATTTCTTTGCAGTGAAATTATTAAGAAAGGTCTCACCACATATGTCTGAAAAAATTACTCCTTATAAAGATAGCGCACTTGGCAAAAAACAGCAAATCGCTAAAATGTTTGACACAATTTCTAACGAATATGATGGCTTAAATAGGGTCATCTCTTTTGGAATTGATATTAAATGGCGAAATAAAGTGGTTCAACTTGTTGCTGAAACCCAGCCAAAAAATATTCTTGATATTGCAACGGGCACAGGGGATTTAGCGATTAATTTAACCAGAACAAATGCAACTCAAATTATCGGGTTGGATATTAGTGAAGGCATGCTAGACGTGGGTCGAAAAAAAATATTAAACAAAAAACTTCATAAAACCATTGATATGGTGGTTGGCGATTCTGAAAATCTACCTTTTGACGACAGCTCTTTTGACGCCATTACTGTTGCCTTTGGTGTTCGGAATTTTGAAAACTTAGAAATTGGATTGGCTGAAATTTTGAGGGTTTTGAAACCTGGTGGCATCTTTGTAGTTTTAGAAACATCCGTTCCTACAAAGTTTCCTTTTAAACAAGGCTACTATTTGCATTCAAACGTTTTGTTGCCACTTGTTGGGAAACTTTTTTCTAAGGACAAATCGGCCTATACTTACTTGAGTAAATCAGCTTCTAAATTTCCTTATGGAACTGCTTTTAACAATATTTTGAAGAAAACAGGGTTTATAAACTCGAAAGCCCTCCCACAAACATTTGGAGTTGCTACCATTTATACTGCAACAAAACAATAAGCATGAAGCACGTTTTATCACTCTTCTTTATTTTATGTTCAATTCAATTTGCAAACGCTCAACTTTTTAGTAAAGAACGTGTTCTGAATAACGAGAATTTTGACAAAGCCCGCTTGTCTTATGGTTACTATTTAGGGTTTAATGTGTATGATTATAATTTTGATTACCACACAGATGTCAAAGATATTCAAGTGCTTAAATCGACAGGATTTAATGTGGGACTTGTTGGAAACGTCCGAATCAATGATTATATCGACATTCGACTTGAACCGGGATTGGTGATTTCGAGGCGCGAATTAAACTACAGCCAAACCTATTTTACTGGGATTGCATTCGAAGATAAAGACCTCATTCGTGAAATTCAATCTACCTTTATTCACGTTCCGTTGTTAGTAAAATTTTCCTCCAAAAGAATCAACAATGTCAAACCATTTGTGGTTGCTGGAGTTTCAACGGCTTTGAACTTATCAAGTCAGCAAGACAATCCCGATGACAACAGTAAAAACGTTTTTAGAGTGACCAAAAATAATATGTATTATGAACTTGGTATTGGCATCGATCTCTACCTAACTTGGTTCAAATTTACGCCCTCCATACGAGGTGTCTTTTCTATGCAAGATGAATTAGTAAAAGATATCGACCCTAACAGCCGCTGGACGCGTAATATCGCACAAATGCAAACACGTGGCTTATTTATCAATTTTACCTTTCAGTAGATTTTCTTTTAAATTCACTCAAAATAATAGCCGCAGCATTCGCAACATTGAGACTTTCTGTCTGCTTTACTGTTCCAAATCTTGGAATGGAAAGACGCGTTTTCACCAAAGCTTCTACATCCTCAGAAATGCCATTGGCTTCATTTCCAAGAACAATCACTCCTGTGTTGGGTAAATGTTGTTCATAAATCGAATCTCCATCCATAAACGTTCCCATACAGTTTGAAGCGGCAGACAGGGTCTTTTTTAAATCCACATACGTAATATTAACCCGTGTGTGAGATCCCATACTTGCTTGTACAACTTTAGGATTATAGCAGTCAACAGTGGCTTCACTACAGACTAAATTTTCAATCCCAAACCAATCACAAAGGCGAATAATCGTTCCTAGATTTCCAGGATCATTAATATCATCAAGTGCTACGACAAGGCCTGACCAATCTACAGCAATTGGGGTTGGAATTTTGAAAGTCGCCAATACTTTGTTGGGTGTGCTAAATCCACTAATTTTTGCAAGTTCTTTGGAATCTACTTTGGTGAGCTTCTGATTGTATTGAGAAAAACGATCGTCTATAGAAAAAATAGCATCTAATTCGTAGTCGGAGTTTAAAAACTCTTCAACAACTTTGATCCCTTCCACAACAAACAACTGGTGTTGGGTTCGAAACTTTTTTTGCTTCAAACTCGTGATTAACTTTATTTGGCTTTTCGTTAACATCTAAAAAACGTACTTTTGATTATTATTAATTTAGACAGTAAAGCTAAATTTTATTTATTGATTGTTGAAGAAAACTCTGATAAAAATAATCGTTGTATTTGTAATGACTTGTTTTTTTACGGCATGTAATGTTGTAAAACGGGTTGAGGCTACCGATTATTTGTTGACTGAAAACAGTTTCTACATCAACGGTCAGAAGAAAAAATCAGAGGAACTCAACAATTTATCTTTTCAGAAAAAGAATGCTGCACTGCTTGGAATTCCCTTGCGATTGCATATTTATAATTTAGCACGCCCCCACAAAGATTCGCTCTTTGAGGCTTGGCTTCAAAAAAATCCCAAACGAAAACAACGTTTAATTTCTAAACTTTCAGAAAAACAACTCAATCAGTTAAAAACCTCATCGCTAGGGTTAAATCGATGGTTGAAAAATACGGGGGAAGCACCTATACTTTTAGATTCTTTAAAAATAAATAAAACGAAACTAAACTTAGAACGCTATTATTTTGCAAATGGGTGGTTTGACAGAACTGTTGATTTCAAAGTGGATACTGTCGGATTAAAAAGAGCTGCATTAAGGTTTGAGATCGAGACTGGAACCCCTTATGAAATTGGAGAAATTTCGGAACGGATTGACTCCCCAGTAATCGATACTTTATATGCGAATTTAAAATCAGGTTCTTATCTAAAAACAGGTGAGCAATTTAAAATATCAAATTTTGACAACGAACGAAGCCGTCTGACCACGGCATTTAGAAACTCAGGAGCTTACCATTTTGCAGAAGAATATATCCGCTACGAAAATGACACGATTGGAATAAAAAATAAGGTAAATGTTAAGATGAAAATTCAGGATCGGATTATTCGAAATGACGATTCCATTGTACGTGTGCCGTTTCAAACCTACCGAATTAAAGCTGTGAATATTTATACGGATGCTACTTTTGAAAACCGTTCAAAAACTGTTTCAGATTCTGTAAGTTACAACAACTATAATGTGTATGCTTATAAAAAATTAAAGTACAAACCTGAAGCGTTAACCGATGCCGTACTGATCACAAAAGGGAGTGTGTTTAAAGACTTGGACCGCGCACGCACCTATCGCTACCTGAACGAACTAAGAACGTTTAAATACCCTAACATTGAATATGTAGAAAACCCACAAGATACCACGCTGACTGCTAATATTTATTTAACCCCAAAGGAAAAGTACGGTTTAGGGTTTGATGTGAGTGTTTCACAAAGTAACATACAAAAAGTAGGACTATCCTTTACGACGGGCGTTGTCATTCGCAATATTTTTAAAGGAGCAGAAACCCTTCAAATTTCGGCATTGGGAGCTATTGGAGCATCAAAAGATGGTGCAAGTGCAGAGGATGGTTTTTTTGATATAAATGAGCTTGGAGCTGACATCAAAATAAATATTCCTCGTTTGTTTTTTCCGCTGAATACCGACAAAATTATTCCAAAATATATGTCTCCTAGTACACAAATTAGTACAGGATTTACAGGACAAACAAATATTGGTTTGGACAAACAAACTTTTAATAGTGTTTTTAGTTATAAGTGGTTTCCGTCGGAAAAAGTCACAAACACACTTGATTTAGTCAACTTACAATACGTGAGAAACCTGAATCCAACCAACTATTTTAGCGTGTATCAAAACTCCTTCAATCGGCTTCAATCCATTGCTCTTGAATCCTATACAACCCCAAACGAATTTTTGAGTACTAACAGCAATGGACAACAATCTTTAATTGAATCGCGCGCGGATGAATTTATCAATTTAGTGAATTCTGATCTTGCATATAAAACCTCCAACCCTAATGAATATCAAACGGTTCGGAACATTCAGGAACGAAAAAGCCGATTGGTTCAAGACAACTTTATTCTGGCAAGTAATTTTAATTATGTTCGAAACAGCCGAGAAAACCCTTTCGATACTGATTTCTCAATTTTTAGAGTAAAATTTGAACTCGCTGGAAATTTGCTTTATACCGCATCAAAATTATTGAATCTTGAAAACAATTCGGAAGGTGCATATAAAGTAAGTGGTGTTCCTTTTTCTCAGTATATTAAATCCGAAATAGACCATATTAAACTTTGGGATTTAGGCCGTAGTAATGTGTTGGCTTTACGCAGCTTTTTTGGAATCGCAATCCCCTTAGGAAATGCGACAAGCATCCCGTTTTCTAAAAGTTTTTTTGCAGGAGGTTCCAACGACAACAGAGCATGGACGGCTTATAATTTGGGCCCTGGAAGTTCTGACAATAACAATGAGTTTAACGAAGCAAATATGAAACTTGCTTTTAGCTTGGAGTACCGTTACAACTTATTTGGAAATCTGAATGGTGCCTTTTTTATGGATGCTGGAAACATTTGGAATGTCTTAGATGATGTCACAGACACCAAGGCTACTTTTGACAACCTTAAATCTTTAGAAGATATTGCGATAGGTGCAGGAATCGGATTGCGTTACGATTTTAGTTTTTTCATACTAAGGTTTGATACCGGCTTTAAAGCCTATGAACCTACTTTTGGAGATCAAAATCGTTGGTTAAATAACTTCAATTTTAGCAATGCCGTTTACAACATTGGGATCAATTATCCGTTTTAGAAATTCCAGATTAGCTATATCGTTTTCGTATAATAATCGGCTAATCACATCCAATAAACTTTCCGAAATTATTTAAAATCACTACTTTTACGGCTACAACAAAAACAATCAAAATGAGTCACAACATTAAACCAGGCGTTGCTACAGGACGCGAAGTTCAAGAGATTTTTAAACTTGCTAAAGAAAAAGGATTCGCCCTTCCAGCGGTGAATGTTATTGGCTCAAACACAATTAACGGTGTTCTTGAAACTGCAAAAGAATTAAATGCTCCCGTAATTATTCAGTTTTCTAATGGCGGTGGACAATTTAATGCCGGAAAAGGTCTTTCTAACGAAGGTCAAAAAGCAGCAATTGCAGGATCCATTGCAGGTGCTAAACACATCCATGAAATGGCGTTAGCTTATGGCGTTCCTGTCATTTTACACACGGATCACTGTTCGAAAAAATTATTACCTTGGATTGATGGTTTATTAGATGCGAGTGAAGTTCATTTTGCACAAACTGGCAAATCATTATACAGCTCTCACATGATTGATTTATCTGAAGAGCCGATTGAAGAAAATATCGAAATCTGTAAAACTTATTTAGAGCGCATGTCCAAAATGGGGATGACACTTGAAATTGAATTAGGAATTACAGGTGGTGAAGAGGATGGAGTTGACAACAGTGATGTTGATGTTTCAAAATTATATACTCAACCCGAAGAAGTTGCTTATGCTTATGAAGAGCTTAGTAAAGTGAGTGATCAGTTTACGATTGCGGCTGCTTTTGGAAATGTGCACGGTGTGTACAAGCCCGGTAATGTAAAATTAACTCCGAAAATTCTTAAGAATTCTCAAGAGCACATTACTGAAAAGTATGGTGTTTCAGAAAACCATATTGACTTCGTATTTCATGGTGGATCTGGATCAACTGTCGAAGAAATCAGAGAAGGAATTTCGTATGGTGTGATCAAAATGAATATCGATACAGATATGCAATACGCATTTATGACTGGAATTCGTGACGATTTCAAAGCAAACGAAGCTTATTTAGCAGCACAAATCGGAAATCCTGACGGTAGTGATGTTCCAAATAAAAAATATTATGACCCGAGACGTTGGTTACGTGAAGGTGAAAAAGCATTCATCGCTAGACTTAAAAAAGCATTTGAGGATTTAAATAATGTCGATACATTATAAAATTTGTGTAGTTTTGTACTTTAATTTTACCGTTTAGACACTAATATATGGCTTGGTTCAAAAGAAAAGACAAAGGAATTCAAACACCTACAGAGGCAAAACGTGACACACCCAAAGGGCTTTGGTACAAATCCCCTACTGGTAAAGTCATTGAGACGGACGAATTAGAAAGAAATTTCTACATCAGTCCAGAAGATGGTTACCACGTACGCATAGGAAGTAATGAATACTTTGAGATGCTTTTTGATGATAATACATTCAAAGAGTTGGATCCGAATATTACTTCCAAAGACCCTTTAAAGTTTGTAGATAACAAGGCTTATACAGATCGCCTGAAGGCTGCGCAAGCAAAAACAAACCTTAAAGATGCTGTACGAACGGCTGTTGGAAAATCCAAAGGGAAAGAGCTGGTCATCGCTTGTATGGACTTTAGTTTTATTGGAGGCTCAATGGGATCTGTTGTTGGAGAAAAAATTGCTCGTGCTGCGGATCATGCGCTTCACAACAATTTACCTTTCATGATTATTTCTAAATCTGGAGGTGCTCGAATGATGGAAGCTGCTTTATCGTTAATGCAACTGGCTAAAACTTCTGCGAAACTCGCACAACTCGCCGATGCGAATATTCCTTATATTTCTCTATGTACCGACCCCACTACTGGTGGAACGACGGCTTCATTTGCAATGTTAGGCGATATTAATATTAGCGAACCTGGAGCGCTCATTGGTTTTGCAGGCCCTCGTGTGGTTAGAGACACTACTGGTAAAGAATTGCCAGATGGATTTCAAACGGCCGAATTTGTAAAGGAACATGGATTTTTAGATTTCATCACTCCGCGTAGTGAACTAAAAAATAAAGTGAACCAGTACATTGATTTAATTTCAAATCAACCCCTTAGAGCTTAAGTAAACAAAGTATAAAAATCATAGATGCAATAATTATAATACCTTTGTTGCATCATTACTTTAAATATTATTAACCAAAATAACCAATACGATGAAAACTTTTACAAAAATTAGTATGTTACTGCTTGCAATGATTACAATTTTCTCTTGCAACAAATTAGATGAATTAACAGAGTTTGATATTACCCAAGATTTTTCCACAGCTGTTAATGTGAATGTTGTTGAAGATTCCGCTGGAGCTGCTCAAACTTGGTCGCAGTCCTCAACAATCAACCTAGCAACAAATGATGAAATTCAATCAAATTTAGATTTGATTCAAGATGTTAAGCTTAACTCTTTAACGTTTAAAGTTATTAATTTCACAGGCGTAGAAGGTGCGATTGCGACAGAAGCTTCTATAAGCTTTGGCGATACTGTAATTGCAGTTGCTGACATCACCCTTGAAGACAGTACGACTATTTACTCTATTGGAAGTTCTTCAGAACTAAATGCAATTGCAAACGATTTAAAAAACGCGACTCAAATTTCAGCAACGGTAAGCGGTACTGTGACAAGTACACCCGTACAATTTGATGTTTTCATATCTCTAGATGTGACGACCACTATTGATGTCTTGTAATTAGACGTTTTATCACAAGCATAAAAAACGAGCCTTTGGGTTCGTTTTTTTTGGATTAAAGTCACTAACTAAAGTCCATTGATGCACCGAAATAAAAAATAAAACGACAAGGCTTAAATAAGCGAAAATCACTATATTTGCAACTTAATTACGATAGACGTAGTTAACGCATAAAAATTATTTAAATAATATTGGAATGTATTTAACGAAAGAAGCTAAAGAGAAACTCTTTAAAAAACACGGAAAAGATGCCAAAGACACGGGATCTTCAGAAGGACAAATTGCACTATTCACAGAAAGAATCAATCACTTAACTGAGCATTTAAAACAAAATCGTAAAGATTACAACACAGAACGCTCATTAGTTAAACTAGTTGGAAAACGTCGCTCATTATTAGACTACTTAATGAAGTCAGATATCTTGAGATATCGTGCGATCGTCAAAGAATTAGGATTAAGAAAATAAGATTACAAACCACGCTTTATGCGTGGTTTTTTAAGTTTTAACACTTTTATAGTTCATAAATAATAGAAGAAGCTAATTAGAGTTTTTCATTGGTCACACCACACAACGACAACAACACAACACCAATGTTTAATTAGAACAAAAAATTATGATACCAAAAGTATTTAAAGAGGTCATTGACCTCGGCGATGGAAGAGAAATCTCTATCGAAACGGGCAAGCTCGCAAAGCAAGCCCACGGATCCGTAGTCGTACAAATGGGGAAAGCCATGTTGTTATGTACTGTGGTCTCAAACTACAAACAATCGGATGTCAACTTTTTACCTTTAACGGTAGATTATCGCGAAAAATTTGCAGCAGCAGGTCGTTATCCAGGTGGATTCTTCAAAAGAGAAGCACGCCCTAGTGATGGAGAAGTTTTAACGATGCGTTTAGTGGATCGTGTATTACGTCCATTATTCCCTAAAGATTACCACGCAGAAACACAAGTAATGATTCAGTTGATGTCTCATGACGAAGATGTGATGCCCGATGCTCTTGCAGGTTTAGCGGCATCTGCAGCCATTCAATTAAGTGATTTCCCATTCGAATGTCCAATTTCTGAAGTACGTGTTGCTCGTGTAAATGGTGAATTCGTAATCAACCCAAGCCGTGCACAATTGGTAGATTCTGATCTTGAAATGATGATCGGTGCCTCTGCAGATTCTGTGATGATGGTAGAAGGTGAAATGGATGAAGTTTCTGAAGAAGAAATGGCAGACGCTATTAAGTTTGCACATGAAGCTATTAAGATTCAAGTTGCTGCGCAAGTACGTCTTGCTGAAGCATTTGGAAAGAAAGAAGTTCGTGAATATGATACTGCTGAAGTCAATGAAGACTTAGAGCAACGTATTCATGCTTTAGCGTATGACAAATGTTATGCGATTGCTAAAAAAGGAACTTCAAAAGCAGAACGTAGCACTGCATTTGCTGAAGTTAAAGAAGATGTGAAAGCTTCTTTTACTGAAGAAGAAAATGAAGAATTTGGTCACTTGGTTAGCGGATACTACAGTAAAGCTGAAAAAGAAGCCGTACGTGAATTAACACTGAGTGAAGGTGTTCGTTTGGATGGACGTCAAACAGATGAAATTAGACCAATTTGGTGTGAGATCGATTACTTACCTTCTACACACGGTTCTGCAATCTTCACACGTGGAGAAACGCAAGCATTAGCAACAGTAACTCTTGGAACTTCCAGAGATTCAAACAAAATTGATATGCCTTCTTATGAAGGTGAAGAGAATTTTTATTTACACTACAACTTCCCTCCTTTCTGTACGGGTGAAGCAAGACCTTTAAGAGGAACTTCGCGTCGTGAAGTAGGACATGGAAATCTTGCACAAAGAGGCTTAAAAGGAATGATCCCTGCGGATTGTCCTTATACCGTTCGTGTGGTTTCTGAAGTATTAGAATCAAACGGATCGTCTTCTATGGCAACTGTTTGTGCAGGTACAATGGCATTGATGGATGCAGGGGTTAAAATTGCAAGACCAGTATCTGGAATCGCGATGGGATTAATTTCTGACGGCGACCGCTATGCTGTATTATCTGATATTTTAGGGGATGAAGATCACTTAGGAGATATGGATTTTAAAGTGACTGGTACTTCCGAAGGAATTACAGCCTGTCAAATGGATATTAAAATCAAAGGATTGCCTTACGAAATTCTTGTAAATGCTTTGAAACAAGCACGTGCAGGTCGTTTACATATTCTTGATAAAATAACAGAAACAATTGCTACTCCAGCGGAAGATGTGAAACCACACTCTCCAAAAATGGTAACAAGAGTGATTCCAAATGAATTTATTGGAGCACTTATTGGACCTGGTGGAAAAGTAATACAAGAACTTCAAAAAACAACAGGAACTACCATTGTAATCAATGAAGATCCTGTAACAGAAGAAGGAATTGTTGAAATTCTTGGAACAGATCAAGATGGTATTGATGCTGTTTTAACAAAAATTGATTCCTTGATGTTCAAACCAACTGTAGGAGAATCGTACCAAGTTAAAGTGATTAAAATGCTTGACTTTGGAGCGGTTGTAGAATATATGGATGCACCAGGAAACGAAGTGTTACTTCACGTAAGTGAGTTGGCATGGGAACGTACTGAAAACGTATCTGATGTTGTGAATATGGGTGATATTTTTGATGTGAAGTATTTTGGACAAGATCCAAGAACACGAAAAGAAAAAGTATCGCGTAAAGCTTTGTTAGAAAAACCAGAAGGGTATGTTGCAAGACCACCAAGAGATGATAAACGTTCTGGTGGACGTGACAATCGCGGACGTGATAACAGACGCTAATACACATTAAGTTTTAACTTAATCAAATCAAAAAACCGTTTTTAAATTTAAAAACGGTTTTTTTTTGTAACTAATTTTTAAAAAAATCTACGCAACCATTTTAAAATTTCTAGACTATAGGTAAAACATATAAACCTAAAATCATGAAAAATTATTTAAGTTGTATTCTCTCTTTAACTTTATTATTTTTTAATTGTCAATCTAACGATGATAATTCTAGTTCTTTGCAATTACCAACTGTTGAATCTGAAACTACAATTAATAATGCAGAAATTACATTTACTACATTGAAAATTGATGGTCATGTTGTTTCGAATGGAGGTAGTACTATTATTGAAAGAGGAGTTTGTTGGAGTACAAATCCTAATCCGACAACTGCAGATGAACTAATATTACAAGGAACAGATGATTTTTCTATTATCATTGATGAATTAATTTCAAATACAGATTACTATTTTAGAGTATTCGCCACCAATGAGGTAGGTACAAATTATAGTAGTGAATTATCTTTTAGAACGTTAAACCTTGCAGACACTAGCTGGATATTTACTACTTATTATTCTGAAATAGGTGATTCCTCAATACTTTCTAAAGTTGACTTTTACGCAAATCAAACGACACAATTTGACGAACTAGATTTACCTGGGCAATGCCCTGGGTGTTTTATCACTTTTGGAAGCTGGTCATTGGACGGAAATAATCTAACTTATATTTGGAATGGAACTGACGCAAATAATTCAACCTATATTTATACTGGAGTGGTCTCTGGCATGATTATAGAAGGGGTCTATACACACCAAACTACTGATGATGGTTTTTGGACCGCTATACCTGAATGATATAACATAGTGGAGCCAATACATTATTTAGGTTAATAAACTCAAATTATAGAACAAATTTCATTTTTAATGATCCCCCATCTAGACTTGAAAAAACTTATAAAGGACTGTAAGAAAAATAATTTTAAAGCACAAAGTGATTTATATAAGCTATGTAAAGATGACTTGTTTACGCTGTGCCTAAAATATTGTAGAAATAAAGAAGATGCACAAGACAACTTACAAGATGTATTTATTGAAATCTTTAGTAAAATAAAATCCTATAAAGGAAAGGGGTCTTTTGAAGGTTGGATGAAAAGAATTACCATCAATAAAGCAATTGATAAATACAAAAGAGATAAACATATCAATATTGAAATTAACAATGACATTCTTAGAGATACAAATATTGATTCAGCAGCTCTAGAAACGATTCCTTTAAATGATATTTTAAAGCATATACAAGATTTACCTACACAATATCGACTTGTATTTAATTTATTTGAACTTGATAATTATACACATAAAGACATTTCTAAGCTCCTCAAAATTAGTATTAATACGTCCAAATCGAATTTGCACAGAGCTAAGAGTATCCTTAAAATTAAAATGCAAAAACGAATCTTCACATCTTCTAAACAAATGACGGCAAATGAAAACTAATAAAGACATAGGAGCTGCTCTAAAACATCGGTTAGATCACTTTAAAAATAGTCCTGACGATTTAGTTTGGAATAAGATCGAAACTCAACTACAAAAAAAGAAGAGAAAGAAAACCTTAATTTTGTGGCTTTCTGGACTAAGTATCTCTACTATACTTCTTGTATTCTGGTTAAGTAATCCATTTCAAAATACAATTGATAGTGGAATTCAAAAAACGAACCCTAATATTTCAGATCATAACACTAAACCCTCAACTGAAAAAGATTCCTTTAGCTCTAGATACAATACTCCTATAATTCTTAAAATAGAAAAAGACAATGTCAACTATAAAAACAAATCAATAACTAATAAAAAAAGTGGATTGAACTCAAAAATAAATTTCAATTCCACTCCAAGTATTAAAAAATCTTCTTTAAATAATAAAAAACCCAATGAAATTGCAACTATCATCATGAATGAAAGTATAAAAAAGGACGGTTTATTTAAGTCTAATATTCCTAAAAAACAGCAAGACTCCCTTTCTGTAGTAGATGAAGAACTTAAGTTAACCTCAGAAGAAGAAGAAGAAGAAAGTGTGTCTAGGTGGAGCATAACTCCTCAATCTACACTTGCCTACTACAGCAATAACTTTACCCTAAACTATGGTGTAATATTTAGTTATAGAGTGAATGAAAAAATATTCTTAAGGATAGGAGCGAGAAAATTAAACTTGAAACAAACTATCGATAACTTTCAAATAAACATTGAATATTTAGAACTCCCATTAAAAGTCAAATATGCCCCATTTGACAAAAAAATAAATCCCTATTTCACGGGTGGATTGAGCTATTTTATATTACAAAAAGCCACTATAAATAATCAAGATTACATGACTCCGATTTCATTGAATGCTGGCATAGGTGCTGAACACAAATTATATAAAGACTTATTGTTCACTATTGATTCAAACTTGAACTATCAAATAAAAATAGTTTCTAAAAACAATATCAGTCCTTTTATTTTTTCTATAAATGTAGGTATTGAATATAGATTTTAAAAAAAATCAAACTTCTTTGTAACATTTAGTCTCTAATGCACGTATAACCTAATGATACACCCATTAACCAATTTAAAAACAAATCCTTTTAAATGAGACAGCTAAAAATTACCAAGCAGGTTACCAATAGAGAAACTGCGTCCCTAGATAAATACCTTCAAGAAATTGGAAAAGTTGATTTAATTACAGCCGATGAAGAAGTAGAATTGGCACAGCGTATTAAAGCGGGGGATCAAATTGCTTTGGAGAAATTAACCAAAGCCAACTTACGTTTCGTTGTATCGGTTGCCAAGCAATATCAAAATCAAGGTTTGACGCTTCCCGATTTAATTAATGAAGGAAATTTAGGATTGATCAAAGCCGCTCAACGTTTTGATGAAACGAGAGGATTTAAGTTTATCTCTTATGCGGTTTGGTGGATTCGTCAATCGATCTTACAAGCTTTAGCAGAACAGTCTCGTATTGTTCGTTTGCCTTTGAATAAAATTGGTTCGATCAATAAAATAAATAAAACCTATGCGTTTCTTGAGCAATCTCATGAACGTCCACCGAGTGCTGAAGAAATTGCGAAGGAATTAGACATGACGATTAACGATGTTAAGGAGTCTATGAAAAATTCTGGGCGTCACGTATCCATGGATGCACCTTTAGTCGAAGGAGAGGATTCTAACTTATACGATGTATTGCGTAGTGGGGAGTCTCCAAATCCAGACAGAGACTTATTACATGAATCTTTACGTACGGAAATTGAACGTGCCTTAGAAACGCTTACTCCAAGAGAAGCGGATGTCATTCGATTGTATTTTGGACTCGGAAATCAACACCCTATGACTTTAGAAGAAATAGGCGAAACATTTGACCTGACTCGTGAACGTGTTCGTCAAATAAAAGAAAAAGCCATTCGTCGTTTGAAGCATACCTCGAGAAGTAAAATTTTAAAAACCTATTTAGGTTAATAACAAAACCCCTGCCAATTGGTAGGGGTTTATTTTTTATATTATTTTTGTAATTCAAATACCGAACACATGAGCACAACCAAAATTGCACCTTCTATTTTAGCAGCCGACTTCGCCAACCTTCAAAGAGATATTGAAATGGTTAATTCTAGTGAAGCCGATTGGTTTCATATTGATATTATGGACGGGGTATTTGTGCCCAACATTTCTTTTGGAATGCCCGTTTTAAAAGCGATTACACAACATGCTAAAAAAACCGTTGATGTGCATTTGATGATTGTGGATCCCGATCGTTATATCAAAACCTTTGCCGACTTAGGAAGTGATGTCCTCAGCGTGCATTACGAAGCCTGTACGCATCTTCACAGAACCCTTCAGGCAATCAAAGCAGAAGGCATGAAAGCTGGTGTGGCATTAAATCCACATACGAACATCAATGTTTTGGAAGACACGATTAATGATATTGACTTGGTATGCATCATGAGTGTCAACCCTGGTTTTGGTGGTCAAAGTTTTATAGAGAATACATACGAAAAAGTAAAACAACTCAAAGCGCTTATTAAGGCAAAAGGGGCATCTACCCTCATAGAAATTGATGGAGGCGTGACCTCAGCGAATGCCAAAGCACTTAAAGACGCTGGCGCCGATGTATTAGTTGCTGGAAGTTTTGTATTTAAAAGCTCAGAACCTGCAAACACCATTAAAGCGTTAAAAGTATTGACAGCCTCATAGTTTTCAGTTAACTGTCTATATCCCCGTATCCATAATTGTATCCATAGTTATAATTATACCCGTACGATCTATTTTCTTTCACACCATTAATAACGTAACTCATATTTATAAGACGTTTTGTTTTACTTAAATCTACAGAGAAAGGTATTAACTTTCTGTCGGTATGATTCGCCCGAATGGCACATATAGTCGCATCGGCAAGGTGAGCTACCAATAAAGTATCCGTTACTAAAATGGTAGGCGCTAAATCGACAATCACATAATCATAAACTAACTTGGCTTCTTTAATGAGGGTTTCAAAATTGCCATTGGCTAATAAATGAGCAGGATTGGGAGGAATCGCCCCAGAAAACAAAACTTCATGATTCGGTTGTTGTTCAAATACCTTCATGGTCATCGGTTTCCAGTCTAGTGTTGGATCTATTAAATAATTGGACAAGCCTGTTTGGTTTTTATTGATATTTGCGTAGGTATGTAATTGGGGATTTCTTAAATCCGCCCCTATCAATAAGACCTTTTTATTTAGACTCGCCATTGCAAGGGAAAAGTTTAAACTAATAAATGTCTTTCCTTCTCCTTTGACGGTAGAGGTACAAAAAACCACTTTTCCTCCCCCATCAGAAGGTAGGAAGAAATTCATGTTAGTGGTCAAAATTCGGAAGGATTCCGCTAAGACAGAACGGTCATTTGGGTTCGAGAATACCGTATTTGACCCACTTGTAATTTGCGGAATTTCTGCAATGACAGGAACGTCACTGGCCAGATTGTCAATATCAAGTTTATTATGAACTTTGGTGTCGAATAAAAAAATGACATAAATAATTCCGAAAGGCAGCAACAAACCTAACAATAGAGCTCCCAAATACACGATTCGAGGCTTTGGGGAAATTGGAGTTGTATTTGAAATACTATACTCAACGACTTTCAAAGTAGGTTCGGTTACTGCTAAATTAACAGATGCCTCTTCTTTTTTTTGTAATAAAAAAATAAAGAGTTTTTCCTTAATACTTTGTTGACGTTCAATGGCGCGTAATTGTTGTTCTTTTGCGGGGATTCCAGACACCTTCGATTGAAACGTTTGATTACGGCTGCTGAGTTGGTTTTTAGTATAATTTAATTGATTTATATAAGCAGAAATTGAGTTTGTGATATTCGATTTTAAATCCTTTAGATTTTCCTCTAAACGCATCACTGTTGGATTATTTATACCAGCACTGATAATTAGTTTTTGACGTTGTAACACAAGGGTGTTAAATTCTTGAAGTAAGGAATTGATAGTGTTATTTTCGACACCAACATTGGCAGGTAATAAGGCTGTAGATGCTTTAGTATTTAAAAGTGATTGCTTTATCAATTTGGAGATTTCGATTTGATTTTCTATTTGAAATAGCTGTTCATTTGATTGTGCGCGTTGTTTAAGACTTTCAATGCCATCCGTAGAAACATCTACCAAACGATTATTCATCTTAAAATTCTTTTTATAACTTTCAATGGAGTCTAACTCGTTAGATAAATTCACAAACCGTTCATCCACAAAATCAATGGTGCGTTTCCAGATTAATTGTCGATCCAGAACATCATCTTGATTAAAAACATCAATTAAGGTGTTTAAAATACGTTCTGAGTTCTTAACATTTTGGCCTTTCATGCTTAAATTTAAGAGATGACTGCGTTCTCCGATGGGTTCAATTTTAATTCTACTTTTTAGATCTAGAATAGCCCATTTAGTAGGAACTAATACGACTTCAAAATTATGTCCCAACAATTCATGTTTTTTAAATTCGGGTGACCATTTCAACTCAAACGGTAGCTGGTGCTCAGACTTAGTGGTATCAAATTCTGGAAAATTGAATTCAAGCCCCCTATTTTCATCAGTGATTTTTAAACCTAACTCGTTCACGGATATGAAAAATTGATTTGATCCAACTATACTATCTAAGGAACAAGTAAGCTCAAAATCAAATGGTAATTTGACCATTGGTATCGATTTTACCCGCCCTTTTTCAAAAAACTGGGCGCATAACTCTAACCGATTTACCACACGATTTAAGAGCGGATAGGATGTTAGTATTTCAATTTCATTTTCTAAATTAATATTTGATCGATTCACAATCAATGCAGTGGTTGGAAGTTCTATTCCACTATTATCATCTAAAATTTTTATTTTAGCATGAGTATTATACACTTGAGGTGTATATCTGAGATAGAAAAAACTAGCTATTAGAAACAGTAATAAACTACCAATAAACCATGGCCAATAGCGGAGATATTTAAAAAACTCATATTTGATATTGAATGTGGAAGTGTGTTCCGTTTCAAAAGGAGGTTGAGGAGAGGTTTGCATATATTAAGGTGTTAAAAGAATAATGGTACTCAAAAGAACGGAAGCGACCGTCAAAACAGTTCCGACATTGCCAACTAAACCAGCTGATTTCACCTTGGTGTTATTAGGGTCTATTATAATCACATCATTAGGGTAAATATAATAACTCTCCGAATTCATCCAATCAGAAGCTGTTAAATCAATGTGAAAAACAGTGCGTTTTTGATCTATTTCTCTAATCAATTTAATGTTTTTTCTTTGACCATTAATGGTTAAATCTCCTGCCAAGCCAATCGCTTGAAGAAGGTTTAATTTAGATTCGGTGAAATTATAGGTGCCAGGGCGTACCACTTCACCCAAGACCGTAAATTTAGCATTAAGCAAGCGCACATTAACTGTTGGTCTAATGAGGTGGCCTTCCAATTCTAAACGCTGTTTAATAGCTGTAGCTAATTGAATTGGAGTTTGACTTTGAACCGACAAGATTCCAAGTTGAGGGAATTCAATAGTTAAGGCTTCGGAAACCTCATAGCCTTCAAGGCGCATTAACTCCAAATTAGAGGCACTCCCACCAGTATCTGTAAGTTTATTATAAGGGAAGGCTGCTGAGGGTTCTAAAGTACCCACTGTGATTTTCAGAATATCGTTGGCCTGAATTGTTGGTGTTTCAAAATGCAGTTCAGCCGAGTTGGCGCGGTCAATATCTTGGACGTACAGAATGTTTTTTTTACTGGTGCATCCAAACATAAGAATAATGGTAAAAAGTATAAATAGGGGTTTCATGTGTTTATATTTATTGATTATTATAGGTCACATGGTGCATCCATGTAATCAATTTTTTTGTGTATCTAGTTTACGTTATGGATGGTTCATGTGTTTATATTTATTGATTATTATAGGTCACACTTCGGCTGTGCTCAGTGCAAGTATGGTGCATCCATGTAAACATTTTTTTTGAGTGTCTAGTTTACGTTATGGATGGTTCATATTAAAAAATTTAAATAGATTCATAAGTATTGTAATTAAAATTTTCTCGGTGGTATATCTTTAAAAACTTTATATACCAATAAATTAGAAGGGAATAACACGACCCAAGCGGTTATAAAAAGAATTTTAAAATCGGTTAAAAGAGAACGGTTTTTCTGATACCATAACTCAAGATCTCCTTTGTAAGGGGCTATAACCCTCTTATAATAGACATGTGGATCCTCATCTTTAATGGCTGAAAGAAGAGATTCTTCATCTCTAAAAATGATAGATCCAATACCTGTAAGACCCGGTTTGACATTGTAAATTTTAGATTGTATGCTTTCAGGATAAACCTCAAAAGAACTTAAAATCAAAGGGCGTGGTCCCACAAAACTAATGTCTCCTTTTAAAATATTAACGATTTGTGGGAGTTCATTGATTTTTGTTTTTCTCAAAAATTTGCCGACTCTAGTGACTCTAAAATCATTTTTTAAAGTGATGCTGCCAGACCCTATTTGTAATGAGTTTTTAAGCATGGTGGCGAATTTCCATATTTGAAACGGCTTGTTTTTATATCCCAATCGTTCTTGGAAATACAAAACTTGTCCTTCTGCCGTCAATAAAAGCAGCAAAGTAATAGGGATAAATAGAGGTAATAATAGGATGATGGCAAGGATGCTAAACATAACATCCATAATTCTTTTGAAAATAATATACATAGTTACATTTTTTGATCTAAATTTTTTCCGGTCTCAATATGGTCAAAATCTGAAATGAATTCCTTCATAACTGCTATGATGGATGCTTTGGAGTAATTGGGGGTGTCCATGAGAGTTTTCAAACTTGCAATACACTCCAAAATATTTTTTTTAGAAGGTTTTGAGGTGTTTTCAATTACCCCTAAACTCTTGAATCTATCAAGTTCAAGAGTGTCCTCTTTGGTGTAAAATTCTTCATATAATTTTTCTCCTGAGGTATCCGATTTAAAAAAATAAACGGGATAGGTTTTGTCTTTTAAACAGGTTTCCATTCCTTGCCGCGCTTCTTCATCCGAATTACACTGAATGACCTTTACTCCCATCGTTTTAAAAAAATTCAGTGTGATGTCTTTAAAATTAATCATCGTATGAGACTCTAATTTCGGAAAGAAGATGTCTCCGCTTGTTCCTAAAACACACGCCAGCAAACATATTTGACCACTCTCTTCAGGGGATACAAAAAAACGTTTTACATCCTCAGGACAGGAGATCGGTTGTTTTTTAAAAATACGATCTATATACCCCGCTAATAACGATCCGTTAGAAAACGCCACATTTGCAAAACGAGCCGTTGTAATTTTAATTTGATCGGTATAAGACAAGATCAACTCTTCCATCAACTTTTTGGAAGCACCCATCACGTTTACAGGGTTTGCAGCCTTGTCGGTAGAGACACAAAAAAAGTGTTTGGGCTTGTGTTTCAATAAGAGGTCCAAAAAAGAATTTGCTTTGAATACATTATTAGTAATCATTGCCTCGATAGAGAATTGATCTTTTTCTGAACGCACATGCTTGTGCGCTGCAAAGTTGGCTACAATATCAAAAGGAGCATGCTTTAAAAACATTTTTTCAAAGACAGAGTCTCCAAAATTCATGGGATAGGTTAGAAACGTATTTGGAATGTATTGCCCCTGTTCACTTCTTAAATCTCTTGTCAATTCCGTCAAGCCATTTTCATTGGTATCCACTACAATTAGTTTTGCAGGTTTGAATTTTAAAAGGGTCTTTATAAATGAGGATCCAATCGTACCAGCGCCCCCAATAACTAAAACAGATTTTGAAGCTATTTCACTTGTAAGTTGAGTTTTAAAATTGTCGATATCACTTTGAAACATACTCACATCACGCTTGGTAATATGGGTATTTATAAAACTTGGGATGTCTATAAAATTCAT